>Ga0207968_100029_pt1 | contig 59983 bp, 50 predicted proteins | sample LakWasMet21_HOW5_2_FD_183867 | JGI IMG/M metagenome (GOLD analysis project Ga0207968, IMG submission 183867) | Freshwater sediment methanotrophic microbial communities from Lake Washington under simulated oxygen tension - Sediment Metagenome... | ecosystem: Environmental > Aquatic > Freshwater >...
AAGGCTGTTTCACTGGCTGCTGGTCGCGTCGGTCGTCGGCGCCTACGCCAGCGGCAAGGCCGGCGGCGAATGGACCGACTGGCACGGACGCTGCGGCAGCATGGTGCTCGGCCTCCTGGTGTTCCGCCTGCTCTGGGGCTTCGTCGGCGGCCGGCATGCCCGCTTCAGCGACTTCTTCCCCACCCTGCCGCGACTGCTCGCCTACCTGAAAGGCCGCTGGCAAGGCGCTGGCCATAATCCGCTCGGCGCGCTGGCGGTGATTGCGTTGCTCGGCACCCTGGCCGCCCTGGCCGGCACCGGCTTGTTCGCGAACGACGACATCGCTTTCGAGGGACCGCTGTTTCACCTGATCGACAAGGATTTCAGCGACAAACTCAGCGGCTGGCATATCAAGATCGTGAATGGGCTGTTGGTCCTGGTCGGACTGCACATCGCCGCGATCCTGTTTTATCAGCGCGTCAAAAAAACGAACCTGATCCTGCCGATGCTGACCGGCAAAAAGCAAGTGCCGCAGCCCCTGGTTCCGGCAGTGCCCAAAACCGCCGGCGCCCTGCCGCTGATCCTGAGCCTGTTGATCGCGGCCTCGACCGTCTGGGGCGTTTGGGGCGGCAATGTCATCGAATATCTGGCGCCGCTGGCCGGCGTCCAAACCGCTACAGCCGATGCAAAAACATCAAATTAACCAAGCGCTGTAAACCCGGTGCGCCTCGAAGCTTCGGCCTTCGAGGCGCATCGCCATTCTGCATTGAACACACCGTCATTAAGATAAAGTGATGGGCTACCTCTCCCTCCGCGCCCTAGGGCATAAAGGAGAAGAGGGACAGCGCTTAACATAACGGCAGTGCCCTTTTAACAACCCCTTACAACCCTTAATTTGCGAGATCTTCACAAGGAGTTATAGAAATGAAAATCCAACTGGCAATCGCCCTGGCGCTCGGCGCCGCCACCGCAACGGCGCTGGCCGGAGATGTCGAAGACCAGATCCGCTTCCGCCAATCCGCCTACTCTTTCCTGAGCTGGAATACCGCGAAAATCAAGGCGCAGGCCTCCGATCATCCGGACACTTACAACAAGGACGAAGTGATCGCCGCCGCCAATGCGATCGCCGGCGTCGCCAATTCAGGCCTGTTCGAGAAATTGTACGGCCCCGGCACCGACAAGGGCACCGGCTGGAAACCCAGCCGCCTGAAGCCGGAATTCTTCGAAAAACAGGACGAAGCGAAGGAGCTCAATACCCGCTTCATCCAGGAAGCGAACGAACTGCAAAAAGTCGCGGCCGCAGGCGACGTGGCCGCGATCAAAACCCAGTTCGGCAAACTCGGCGCCACCTGCAAGGGCTGCCACGATCTGATCCGGATCCGGGAATAATCTGGCGTCACGGAAATCCCATGCCGATGCCAGGCGGTTATAGTTGACCTCGACCGCGCTCAGGCAACGCGCTATCTGCCAAAAAAGCCACCTCGCCGTGTTTGCGGCGAGGTGGCCATGCAACCTATCGACGGCGCTTGTCAGGGCGTGCCGATGCGCGCCCTGCCCTCCCGAAGATGTCTGAACCGCAAATCGCCTAGTGCGGGGGGTGCCCGTCCACCGTGGTCACTTTCTTCACGAAAGGATCGTTTTCCATGTCGCCGAAATCGGCGGCATCGATATGCCGGTAATTCGCGATGACTTCAGGAGCCACCGGCTGCCGGCGAGCTTCCGATAACGGCGCGATCTCCAGCAGTTGCAGTTCGATACTCGCGGACTTGTCCTTTCTGACGATCCTGGCCGGTAGTTCCTGATCCGGCAGCCACAGCACTTCGACGTCCTGGCCTGCGGCCTTGCCCGTGCGCAACTCGGCGCTACGCCCCAATACCTGCATTTTTTTTACCACTTTCAAACCATCAAGCTCCTCACGGCTGAGCATGCTGGAAAGCTTGAACCAATCGAAATTCATCTGGTTGTTCGGCATATCGGCAGGCATGTATTCGACCGCGGTTTTATCCGCATGATAGAGTTTTTTGTATTGAATACTGCCCATCCCTGTTTTCTCCCAGATTTCCCCAAAATCGCCGTTCTCATCTTGCGTTTGGATGTTATTGCCTTGCCGCCAGAAGTACCAGGTACGATGACCGGGCAACGCCTTGTGTTGGTCAGAGGCCATCACGTTCATTTCATAACGGCAGGCGATTTGATCGACCGGCTTCGCGGCATCCGCAAAACCCCATGCGGAGGCGCAGACAAAACCGAGTCCGAATAGACTTGTTAAAATATCAGATACTTTCATAAAACCATTTAAATACGGAGCACACAAGAAAAGGGATACGCGTATCCCTTTTCTTCATCAGCGTCTTTTCGTCAAGACGCCCGTCACCCATGACCTGCCTTATTTTCCGGCGCCCTTTTTGTCAAAGCCGAGGGCTCTGGCCATCACATGGTAAATCACGTTCTGCTCCATTACGCCGTGAAACAAATGCGCCTTCGGGCCTCTGGCAAAAATCGCGACATCTTCGGCGGCGTGCGTTTCCGCGCCAAGCGGGATGATCGTTTCCTGCAGATAGTTCGGATCGCGGACGAGCTCGTTGGTGAGCGTAGGACGTCCAGTGGCCGGCGCAAACGTACTAGGATTGTGACCTTCGCTGCCCGATGACCATTGTCCGGTTGCCGCGTTGAATGATTTGGAGCCTTCCGGTTGCAGATTGGACGCGCCGGTATAGCCGGTGCCGTTGGCATAGTTCAACGTGGTGTACGGCAAGCCGAGCATATCGAGATCAGGAAGATTTTCACCGACCCCTTGCGTCAAGCCCAAGATTGGATTGCCGCGTTGCGGGTAACCGCCGATCGTGAACACGTGGCTATGGTCGGCGGTCACGATGATCAAGGTATCCTTGGCGCTGGTTTTCTCGGCCGCGGCCTGCACCGCGGCGGCCAGTTGCTGGGTATCGGTCAGCGCCCGATAGGCATTGCCGGAATGGTGGGCGTGATCGATGCGGCCGCCTTCGACCATCAGGAAGTAGCCTTTTTTGTTCTTCTTCAGGATATCGAGGGCCTTGACCGTCATTTCGGTCAGCGAGGGTTCGCCGGCCTTGTCATGGGCGACGCGATCGGCTTCATAATGGACGTGGGAAGGCTCGAAAAGACCCAGCAGGTGATCGGTGGTTTGCGGATTGATCGCATCGAACTGGGCTTTATTCCAGACGTACTGCGCATTCTGGTGATGACTGACCCAGTCGGCCGTCAGGTCGCGTCCATCCTTACGCTTGCCGGCAACGCCGTATTCGGGATCGGTCGCCGTTTTCGGAATGAAACGCGTCCGCCCGCCACCGAGCGCCACGTTGATACCGCCGTTGCTGGCAAAATCGACCAATTGCGACGCGATGTCGGGAACGGTCGCGCCGGCCGGTAAGTCCGAGTCGCCTTCCCAATCGCGGTTGGAGGTATGCGCATAGGTCGCGGCAGGCGTCGCATGCGTGATCCGCGCGGTCGAGACCACGCCGACCGACAAGCCCTGCGCCTTGGCCCGCTCCAGAATGGTTTTGAGCGCATTCGCACTGACCTTGTTGGCATCGGGCTCGCTGTGCGCCACGTCTTGATCGACCGCAATCGAGTCGCCGATGGTTTTGACGCCGGTCACCATCGCGGTCATCGTCGGCGCGGAGTCTGGCGTTTGCTGGTCGACGCTGTAGGTCTTGGACAGGGCCAGATAAGGGAATTTTTCAAAGCTCAGTGAATTTTCCTCGCCGTGGCCGCCTTTTTGCTGGCCGTCGTAAATCCGTGACGCCGTGATCGTCGAAACGCCCATGCCGTCGCCGACAAACAGGATCACATTTTTCGCGCGTCTTTCGTTCGGATTCAGATGTTCGGCATCGACCACGGTTTGATGCCCGGCGTCGAACCAATCCTCCGGCGTGGGTTCCGCCGCCTGCACGACAGCGGTCGTTAACATCGAACTCACGGCGGCTATGCCGATTTTCTTGAAACATTTCATGATGGATTCTCCTTGTTACGCATTCGAATCGGTGAAAAAAATCCGTTGCCTGCTCCCACGTCAGTCACGGCTGATGGCTCAGGCTGGCGAAATGCTATCCAAGAAATATGACAGGGTGACGACAGGTCTAGGCCGCATCAAGGGCAGGCGAAGCCTGATGCGGACGTTCGCAGCGGGGAAACAGGACCAACCGATTGCCGGATTGGAATGCTTGCGCATGTCGCCCGCTTTCATTGTAACCCCGTTGAAATAATCGTTATTTATGATGAGTGCGCTTTATGCCTTCCCATCCGGCGCCATCCAGACGCGCACTTTATTCAGCACTCATTCCGTAGAGAAAAATAATGAAAAAAAGCATCGTAAAATCGCTACTCATCGGCCTCGGCGCGGCGACCGCGACAGCGGTCTTCGCGGCGACTCCGCCCATCGACATCGCCGCAGCCAGAACGATCGATGTCGCCGTGTTCGGGGATTCGCCTTACGGGACCTCGCCGACGGACGTCTCCCAAGTACTGGCGACGCCTGCCTTCATCACTTCGATCAATCGCGATACCGATGTCTCCCTGGTCCTGCATGTGGGCGATATCCACTCGGGCAAGCAGTACTGCACCGAAGCCTACGATCAAGAAGTCTATGATCTGTGGACGGTGTTTCAGGATCCTCTGGTCTATATTCCAGGCGACAACGAATGGGCCGATTGCCATAAGAAAGGCGAGGGCGGCGGCGTTTACAACCCGAACACGGGGCAGATCGACTATGTGCTGGACGGCGGCAACAACCCGATCGATTACGCGAACGGCGATCCGATCGCGAATCTGAATCTGATCCGGTCGATCTTCTTTCCATATCCGGGTTTCACGCTCGGCGGCGAGAGAAAGGCGCTGCTGTCGCAGGCGCGGCTCAGCGATCCGAACCACCCTGCCGACAGAAACTATGTCGAGAACGTGATCTGGAAACAGGCCAATGTGCTGTTCGTCGCGGTCAACATTCCAGGCGGCTCGAATAACGGCGGCGACATCTGGTACGGCACGCCCGCCCTCAGCGGTGCGCAGGCGAATGAAATCGCGGAGCGTACCGGCGCCGGCATCCGCTGGCTCGACAAGGCATTCACGCGGGCAAAGGCCGAACGGGTCGATGCGATGGTCATCATCACGCAAGCGGACATGTGGGATCTCGACGGCAAGCCGGCGGCGCATCTTGCCGGCTACGAACCGATCCTCTTCGATATTGCGATGAATACCCGGGCATTCAATAAACCCGTGCTGCTTTTCAACGGCGACTCGCACACTTACCGGTCGGATAACCCTCTTCAGCAGGGCGCCGCTTGTGTCAAGGAATCCGGCGCGGCGGTCGTGCCGTGCGCCGATGATGACTGGAACCAGCACCCGTCCTACGAGGTGCCGAACTTCCACCGGGTCGTCGTGCATGGCAGCACGTTCCCGTTCGAATGGCTGAAGCTGACGATTGACCCGCGCGTGAACGCGCCCGCCAGCGCCGACGCCTTCGGGCCGTTCAGCTGGGTACGGATGATTCCGTAGCGGTCACGCTGCCCCCTTTATGAACGTTAAGCAGTTCGAAGTACGCAAGATAGAGCAATAACGGCTCCCGTTCCTGGTCAGGTTGTCGAACCGGGAACGGCAGCCACTGCTTCAAAGCATCCTAGCGAGAAACGCCACGATCCAACGGTTTCCCGAAAGCTGGGCGCTCGCAGGCGTCGAGCGCCGACGGCAGGCCCGCATCGATGGAGGCATCGCGCGCCGCCACGCCGGTATCGGGGAAATCGGTAAACAAACCATCGACGCCCAAATCATAGTAGTAGGTCATCTCGGCCTCGGGATCGAAAAAGCCGTAGCCGCCGGCGTCATTCCTGAAGGTCCAGGTATGCACCCGCAAGCCCTTTCTGTGCGCGTTTTCGATCACCCCGGTGCTGCCGTCGACACGGCGGTCGTTGAGCGTAATCTGGCCATCGTGATTCCGATCGACGTGATCATTGACAGTTTTGACCAGATAAGGCTTCCAGGGGGCGACCACGTCCGCATAGGTTTTGACGAAACCCAGGCCCTTATCGCTGAGCAGGTCCGCGAAGGTGCGCGGATCGCCCGCCACGACGAAGTCATACGGCTGACGGTAGGGCGCGACCAAAGACAACGAGCCGTCATCGTTCACATCATCCGCATCGATCAGTTGCACCAGATTGATTTTGGTTCTATGGCTCAGGTATTGCAGGTTGCCGACTTCGAAAGACTGGATGAATACCGGCGCGCAGGCATCGTTGCCATAGGCCCTATGCAGCTTTTGCAGTAAATTTCTTTCGAAGTAATGCTTGCCGAACAGTGTGTGATGATTTTGATCCGTGACGGTCGCGTGATAGGTGGAATGCTTGATCTCGGGATAGATGCCGATCGTGCGTCCGGTTTCCGCGCTCTTTTGCTTGGCCAACGCGATCACTTCATCCAGGGTGGGTATCTGATACAAGCCGTTGTATCGTTGATCGCGATTCGCGCGCGCCTGAATAGCGCGCAGGGTTTTGATTTCGGCCAGCGTAAAATCGGTCGCGAACCAGTCATCGTATGCAACGCCGTCAACCCAGCGCTTGGTCTTGCGATTCGCGAACTCCGGGTGGCTGGCCACATCCGTGGTCCCACCGATCATCGGCTCGTGACGTGCGATCATCTTGCCGTCCTGGGTCAAGACCAAATCCGGCTCGATAAAGTCGGCGCCCATCTCGATCGCCAGCGTATAGCCTTCGAGCGTATGTTCGGGACGATAACCGGCCGCGCCGCGATGGCCGATCACCAGGGGCTTGAAGGTTTGAAAGACAGGGGTATCCAGCGGCATCGCCTGCGCCCGGTTAATACAAGCGAACGTGGCCAGCACCGCGGCCGCCAGCAAGGCCTGTTTGTGCATTTCGTTAAACATCGAGGTATCCTTTAAAAAAAAGAGGGGTGGAAGGTTTTGCCACGACGCTTGACAGCGACGTGGCAAAACACGCGGAAGGGGACGGGTCTCAGTCGGTGGCTCGGCTTTCCGAATTCAGCGTTTTGCTAAACACGACAGCGCCGTTCAGGTCTTTCAGATCCACCGTCAGCGCCTTGGTCTTGCGGTCGATATTGACCTCGCCGAAGAACTGCAAGCCGGCATAGGGCGAAAGATTGGCTTGGCCGGCCGGCGGCGCCTTGGCAAAGACCACTTGCGGCCCGAAGGTGCCGTCGGTCGTGTTCGGACCGAAGGAGCCGGCATTCAAAGGACCCGCGACAAACTCCCAGAAGGGCGCGAAGTCTTTGGTCGAAGCCTTGGCGGGATCGTAATAATGCGCGGCCGCATAATGCACGTCGGCCGTCAGCCAGACGGTATTGCGGATGCCCTTCTGCTTGATGAAGCGCAACAGGCGCGCGATTTCCAGTTCGCGTCCCGCCGCCGGGCCATCGTTGCCGTTCGCGACGGCCTCCCAGCGCGGATGACCGGCGGCATCGACGCCATCGCCGATGTTCAGGCCGATCGGCATATCGGCCGAAATCACCTTCCATTCGGCACGCGACTTTTTCAGCTCATTTTCGAGCCAGGCCACCTGCGCGTCGCCCAGAAACGCGGTTTCCACGCCTTCCTGAGTCTGTAAATTGTCGGTATTCGGGCCGCGATAACTGCGCATGTCGAGCACGAACACGTCGAGCAGCTTGCCGTAGGAAAGCTTCCGGTACACGCGCTCGGATTCCTCGGCGTCATGCGGCCGCAGCGGCGCGTATTCATGAAACGCTTGCGTGGCGCGTGCGACCAGCAGTGGCACGTCCTTGACCGTATAACGCGCGTCATTGCCCAAATCCTTCGAGTCGGACCAGTTGTTCACCACCTCGTGGTCGTCCCACTGCCAGATTTGCGGGACTTCCGCATTGAAGCGGCGCAGGTTTTCATCGAGCAGGTTGTATTTGTAACGGCCGCGGAACTCGTCCAGCGTTTCGGCGACCTTGCTGACTTCCGGCGTCACCAGATTGGTCCAGATCAGCCCGTTTTCGGCTGCTTTGGTTTCTGGTATCGGGCCATCCGAATACACGTTATCGCCGCTTTGAATGAAAAATTGCGGCTCGACCCGGCGCATCGCTTCATAAATCTTCATGCCGCCAAAGGCCGGATTGATGCCCCAGCCCTGCCCCGCCGTATCGCCGCCCCAGGCGAAACGAATATTGTCGAATTTGCCGATCGTATGAAAGTGGCCGCTCACCGGCTCGCTGGCATGGCGCGCATTGGTCAAGTCTTCAAACCAGACTTTCAGGAAGACCTCTTCGCCCTCGGGGAGATCGACCAGATCCTGGCGCGCGGTAAAATCGGACTCGGCAAAAGCATAAGGCCCTCTGACCGTTCGTGCCTGGTCGAATTGATCATTGAACGCATATTCGACCATCATCCGCGCCGGACGGTCGGTGCGGCTCCATATCACCGCGCGCCCCGGCGCCGGATCGCCGATTTGAATCCCTTGTTCGACCACTGGCGCATCATCCGCCGCGAACGCGCCGGCAGCGGTCAATGCCAAGACCAAAGTCAGCGCGACCGCGCCGGCAGGTCGGGAAGCATCGCAGGGAGTATTTAATATCTGCATAGGATTTGCTCTCTTCAATCAGGGTTGAGAAAGCGCAGATTATAGGAAGCCCTAGATGACAGGGTGATTACGAGGAGCAGATAAGCCGAAGTCGTCGAGGGTCAGCGTGGGCGCGCGTTTTGCCGTCATCCTGATGCACCCACCGTAAGGCTTGAAAGACTGATGACGCCTGATTCACCCCCTCGCTTTGATGCCGAGGCCGGTCAAATGAACAAACTCAAGCCGTTCATTACAACCGAATTTTGCCGCTTCGTGCTAAATGGCGGCCCCAAAATCGGGTACGAAACGCCATTTCTTTGCCTTGGCATCTTTATTGCTTGCTTAATGATGAGATCATCGGGAGGAAAAAGTATGAACACAACGCGTTTAAAAATGCATGCCACCGATCAACCATCAGGCTAACGCATTTTTATTAAGTCGCTGTTCATATCGTCTCCGGATAATAGGCCGCAAAGCATCTGATAAAACCTTTTATGAATTCACGAACGACATGAATGACGCTAGGGGGAACCCCATGAAAAAAATCTTGATATTCGCACACTTGATTATTTTTACCGTAATCTATTCGCATAGTGCTTTTGCCGATCATGATGATTGGGACGACGATGATGGTTATATTGCTCAACCTCAGGTCAATTATTACTATCCCGCGCCACAGGTTAATAACTATTACCCCCAACCTCAAGTCAACAACTATTATCCGCAGCCCCCAATAAACAACTATTACCCTCGACCGCAAGTCAACAACTACCCGCCTCAAAACCCCTATGATGGTTATCGGGGGCCGTCTACCCAAGGATTGGCTGGCGGCGTGATAGGCAGCGTGTTGGGCTACCAATGGGGCAGCGGCAATCCGCTTGTCTCGGGGTTGGGGGCAACGGCGGGAGCTTTTTTAGGTAATGGCTATCGCAATTATCAGGGCAATTACTATCGTAGAGGCTACGGCTACCCAAGACATCACCATTTTCATCATGACGATGATGACGATTAATCATCGGGCATGAACGCCGCTTAAATCCTAATCTATTAAGGCTTCCAGGCTTTATTCAATCCGCAGGGAACGATATGGAATATATTGAAACAACGATTGTTCACTGGGTTAAATTCATCCACCATCATTTCATCGGTGTGATTGTCGCTTCCTACGTCTGTGCGGCCCTGCTCCCCCAATTCGGTGTAACCCTGGCGGGAATGAGCATGGGCAGTCTGGCTTTATTTAACCAGACGGTGGATTTCAGGATACCGCAAATGATGCTGGCATTACTGTTGTTCAATGCCGGGCTCGATGTCAAAACTCAGGATTTACACTCGGTTATGAAGCAGCCGCAAATGCTTGCCGGCGGGTTGCTGGCGAATGTGTCGCTGCCCTTGCTGTACATCTTATTGCTCAGCGGCATGATGCGGGTTTGGCATGATTCGGAGGAAGTTCAGCAAATCTTAACCGGCCTGGCCTTGGTGGCCTCGATGCCGATTGCGGGCGCATCAACCGCATGGGCGCAAAATGCTAACGGTAATCTCGCGTTAAGTTTGGGGCTGGTCCTACTGACAACCTTGCTGAGCCCGCTGTTGTCGCCGTTAACCCTACATTCGGCGGGCTTTGTCGCCAACGGCGATTACGCCGAGGATTTGCACGAGCTTGCCTCCGGGGGCGTCATCTCGTTCTTGGGCGTCTGGGTTATGCTGCCCTCGTTGCTCGGTATTCTGGCGCATCGTCAAATGGGGGCGGATCGCATCGCGCAAATCAAACCCTATGTGAAACTGACGAATTATGTCGTACTGATCCTCCTCAATTACGCCAACGCCTCGCTGACCTTGCCGCGTGCCTTTGCTGACCCCGACCTCGATTTTCTGATCATCACGTTAGCGATTGTCATCACGCTGTGTTGCCTGATGTTTGCTTCCGGATACTGGCTGTCGACTATTTTCCAAACCGATCGGCACACGCGCATATCGCTGATGTTCGGTTTGGGCATGAACAACAATGGCACCGGCCTGGTTTTAGCCTCAATCGCGTTAACCGATCATCCGCAAGTCATGTTGCCGATTATTTTTTACAATTTAACCCAGCATCTGATTGCCTCCCGGGTCGATCAACGCTTTTCCCGAAACGACCCTGCCGATTGAGCTGTGCAGGCCAGCCTGATTCGCGGTTTGCTTGATCCACCGCATTGTAGGCCATTGCCTCCTAGCGAGCGGTAGAGATCATTTTATGACAGAATCGCTGCGGTTTGACAAACGGCTTTCACTCAAGCGAGTGCATTTTCAGTTTTAATTTAACTTCCCCGGGTAAAAATGACAGCGAACACCGCAAATTCTGTCATGAAGGAAAAAACCATGAGTAAAGACGTATATAAAGCATTGGCGTATACCGCGGCATTGGTGGCCTTGTCATTTCCCTTCTCCATTTGGGCTTTAGGCGTGCTCAACTTCGTTTTCAGTAAAATTCCGGTTTAACCCGTATCCTGATCGCAGCCCAATCGGAACCTGTCGTTTTCAGCTTCAATTTATTTTCGAGTGCTAAAAAGCCCCCGAGAAAGGCCGGCTATTTTAAGCGGCTTTAAGGCATTTCTTTATGCACAGGCCCGTGATTTCGGCTGGGATTGCCGGAATCACGGCATTCTGCATGACGGTATGACCTAAGGGTGTTTTATTTAAACTTGGAGATACTATGCAAGACAGACAGAACACGGTTGTTGCCGGGGCATTGATGTGGCTGCTGATGGCAAACGCACAGGCATCGGTATTCGGTCCACTCGCGAACTTCGATGTAGTCAACGACACCGGCAAGACCGCCCACGGCTTCGAAATCGAGATTCACGACCTCTATCAAGCGGAAATCACATCGATATTTGGCGATGCCAGTCGCTGGCCCGATATGGAACGCTACGGCATTCCGACCGTCTCCGAATACGTCGATCCTGCGGCGGCACGCACCGGTCATAGCGTCAGGATCACCTACCAATCGGCGCTGAACGGTTCGACTTGGTCCGTAGGCACGCCCTCCGGAACCCTGCCCGTGAGTCCTTCCGACAGCTGCTGGCCCTATGGCGCGCCCAACTATGGCCCGAGCTACCCTTGCGATCACTTTGGCGTCAGCACGACGGTCAACACGCCCGACGTCAAATACAGCTGGCTGGTCGAAACATCCCCCGGCTCGACCGCCCTGACACCGGTGGTGGCGACCGTTCCAAACCCGGTGTGGACCGTCGTTCCGCAGCCCCCGGTCAATAATCAGCCACAGCCGCCGAAGGTCAATGTCGCGATCGCCGCGCCGAAACCGGTGAATTATGAGTTTGGCGAACCGCGCTGGGTCAAGGTGACCGCCACCGGCACGCTGAAAGATGTGGCAGTCGAAGATCTGCTCGCCGAGAATGCGGTGATCCAAGAAGCGCAGACACAAGTCCAAGTAGAATGGCAGCTGATACAGGTAGACGTAGGAAACCCCGGATCGGGCCAGATCGACCTGACCGGCGTAAAGCTCGATCCCGGCGCGATGGGGGTCGTTTATCGCTTCGAGTTTTATCAATACACCGGCGCGCGGGATCCGCAAACCAACGAGGCCAAACCCAAGACCTCCGATACGCCGGCTCAGCCCGATCCGGCCGACCTGGGTCAATTTATCGTCGCGCAAAATGCCGGCATCAACTTTGACGGCAATGTGCCCGCCGCCCCGCCCTTACCGATCGCGCCCGCGATCGATACCTTGGTTACCGATGCGATCGTCAATCAGCCCTACAGTCAACAAATCACCGCGACACCGGGCAATCAGGGCGATGCCCTTGACTATGCCGTCACCGGCCTCCCGAACGGCTTGGTCATCGACAAAAATACCGGCCTGATCAGCGGAACGGCGACACAAGTGGGCGGTCCCTACCCGTTAACGATTACCGTCACCGATGTCGCGAACGGCTTGAGCTCGACCGCAACGACGTCGATGTCGGTGGTTGACGGCACGATTACGTTTGCGCCGACCCATCAGAACGGCACGGTCGGCGTCCCGTTCAGCTATCAGTTGACCGCAAGTGGCGGCACCGGGGTGTTTACTTACTCGACCCTGGATACCTTGCCAAACGGGCTGAACTTCGATTCCTTGACCGGAATGATATCCGGAACACCGACCACGGCTGGCTCAACCCCCTTGACCTTCACCGCGAAGGACTCGTCCGGATTTTCGGTCAACGCGACATTGACCCTCGATATTACCGATGGCCCCGCCGTTCCGGTTGCCTGTTCCGGAAGCAAGCAGATCATCACCTTCAAGGCCAAATTTTGGCTCGACGTCAACGGCGGCCTGGCCAATGGCGGGCAATCCGTCATCTATGCGCCGCAAGCGAATACCACGATCAACCCGCCTTTGACCGTCAATAATGGCTTCAATGCGGGCAATTTGGTGACGTATACGGGCACGGTCGATGGCGCCGGCATGTGCGCGGCCACCACGATGACCTTGGACCCTGGCTTGACGGTGGCGCCGGTCGGCGATGCGACCGTCAATGTTGATGCCGCGATCAACCCGATTGCGATCGCGGTCAGCGGCGGCGTTGCGCCCTACAGCATCGGCGTGAACGGCTTGCCCAGCGGCCTGACTTTCGACGGCAGCCGAATCACCGGCGCGCCGCTGGCTGTCGGTGCGTTCCCGGTCGGCATTTCGGTGCTTGACGCCAACGGCCAGGCCAGCAACCAAACGATCACGATTGTGGTCAATTCGACCTATGCCTTGTCTGCTCCGTTACTGGCCAACGCCACCGTCGGAACTACGTATGCCTCCGGAGTGATTGCGCCCACCGGCGGCGTGGCGCCCTACACGGTCACGGTGACAGGACTGCCAGCCAATCTGACTTTTAACGGTTCGGTTATTTCCGGAACACCAAAGCTGGGTGATCAAGCCAGTTATCCGTTGACGATTTCGGCGACGGATGGCATCGGTGAAGTGCTCAGAACGACGGCCACGCTCGTGATTGCCCCGCCTCCGGCCATCGTATTGGGCAGCGTCAACCTTCCGGGCTCCGGAACCGTTGGCGCCGGCTATAGCGGTTCGGCTTCCGCGACCGGCGGCGCCGGCACGTTGACCTGGAGCGCTACCGGTTTGCCGGCAGGCGTCAGCATTAACGCCGGCACTGGCGCCATCTCGGGAACGCCGACCGTCACCGGATCATTCAATGCGGTATTGACGGTGAAGGACTCTCTGGGCCAATCGTCGCAGTCGACGGGCACCATCAAGATCGGCAATCCGACATTGACGGTCGCCAAAACCAACGGCAGTTATGGCTCCGTCACCAGCAGCCCCAGCGGCATCAATTGCGGAACGACCTGCTCGGCCGCGTTCACCGGCGGCGTTACGGTCACGTTGACCGCAAAACCGGTCAAGGGACGGAAGTTCGCAGGCTGGTCTGGTGCTTGCAGCGGCACGACAAGCACCTGCCAGGTTCTGATGAAGCAAAGTAAATCCGTCACGGCCGCGTTTAAATAGGACATCCTCGATTGCCGGATCAGGGTTCCGGCAAATGGTACCTCAGCCTGGAACGACGCCAGCCACAACGGCTGGCGTCGTTTTTTAGACCCTTCAGGATACGGTCAAAAAACCTTCCGACCGAAGAGATGACCTGCCATTACGGACAATCGGCAACATCCTAGCCTCCGGCGCTCGCCAAAACTCCCCGATGTTCGATGTGACGGCATGACCCGTCCCTTGTGTCTGGAAATATCGACGCATCAATTTTTTCTACGCCCTATTCAAATACGCAACCCCACCTTTTGATAAACACGTTCAGGCGCGCTAAATTCAGCTTGGGCGACTAGAATCGGTGCAAATGCACCGACAAATGCGATGAAGTCGGCATTTTCGTCTACTCTTCTGACCTTGTGTACGGCAAAAATTTTTTGAGTACACAGAGCCTATATTTTTACCCTTATCTGGAGATGTTGAGTATGACGCTAAAAAAGACAGTCATTTTATGCACCGGGCTGAGCCTCGGCCTGGCATTGGCCGCCCCGTTTGCCCAGGCCGCGCCGCCCCCCTCCATTGCCGGCACCTCGTGGACGCTGCTCGGCAAATTCAAGGGCCGGGCCAGCGTGAAATGTCAATTCGGCCCCTCGGTGTCCGCGCCGATCAATGGAGTCAAGAACCTTCCCGCCTCGATCAGTTTCGATGACGGCGACGTAGTGGGCGACAACGCGGGCACCTTCACCTGGACGGATGACTTTTTTTCGGTAAAACAAATCACCGGTCACTGGGAACAAACCGGCAAGAAACTGGACCTGGAGTTCGACCATTGGTATGACTCGCCAATGGCGGCCTTTGCTTTCGCGTTGGCGGGCGTTCCCCAGGGCTTCGACTTTTCGCAGGGCGGCGTCAACGGCTCGGTGAGCCCTCTGCAAGTCACCAAGTTGAAGGTTTCAGGATCGATCAACCGGAAAGGCACCAAAATCAAGGTCGCCGAAAGTCTCGGCTTTAAATTTGACGCGGCGGCTTCCGCAGGCGGCGGCTCGAATGCCTGCACCTTCCGCTTAAAAGATTTAGGCCGCTCTTATAATGGGGTTCCGGCTTCCTAATCCCGAGGCATGAGTCAAGGTTGGGTTGCCGCACGACGGCAGCCCAACTCACCGGACATCAAAACTTCCTCTCATGTGGGTTGAAAATCACGAAACGCCAAGAGGAAGGAGACCGTTTCAAACGATCGCCTCGTCGGCCTTGGGTAAGATAAAGACCCCGACGGATGTCAGCAGACCGCTCGAATAATCAACCAGGCGTTCGGTTTGCTGGCCTTGATTTTGCAGGTGTACGAACGTCTGTTCGGTGCTTTTTTGAATCTGGATCGCGCGCTCCCGCAGTTTCCGGGTCGTTTCGACCTGAATCTTCGAGTTCGCCGCGATCCGCTGCACCAGTTGCACCAGATTTGCGGTCGTTTCACGGGTTTCGCGCATTTCGTTGCCGGCCTGTTGCGCCAAGGTCGTCCCCTGCACGACCTGGCTGATCGCATCGTTCATGGTGGTGACCGTGTCGGCGGTTTCTATCTGGATATTATTGACCAGGCTCGAAATCTGCGCGGTCGCCTCGCGCGCGTTTTCGGCCAGCTTTTGCACTTCGTTCGCGACCACCGCGAAGCCTTTACCCGCCTCGCCGGCCGAAGCCGCGTGCATCGACGCGTTCAATGCCAGAATGTGGGTCCGTTCCGCGATACCGTTGATGATACTGATCACGCTGCCGATTTCTTGCGAACGTTCGCCGAGTCGTTTGATCCGTTTTTCGGTCTCGCGAATGGTATTGCGAATGGTCGTGATGCCCTGGACGGTATCGAGTACCGTTGCTTGCGCCTTGTCGGTCGTTTGAATCGCTTTTTCGGCGGCCTGGTTACAGGACATCGCCAGCTTGGCGATATTCAGCATCGTTTCCGACGCATGGTTCAGTTCGGAAGCCGCTTGTTCGACCTCGCGCTTTTCTTCGGCGGCGATATGAATCACGCTATCGGACTGCGATTTGACTTGTTTCGATACCTGCGAGACATCTTCCGCGATGCGAAGGATTCGATGCAAGACCTGGGCCGTTTCACTCGACAGCAGATTCAACGCGTCGCCGACCGGGCCGGTCACGTTTTCGGCCACCGGCAGTTTGATCGTCAAGTCCCGCTGCGCCAGCTTGGCGACCCCTTGCAGCAAGTCGATGATCGAATCGTTCAGGATTTCGTTCTCCTGCCGAATTTTGGCACTGACCGCTTCGCGCTGGTCGACCATGATGTCGAATTGCCGTCCCAGCACGCCGATTTCATCGAAGGTCTCCAGATTCGCGCGTACCGTATGGTCGCCGTCGGCCAGTTTTTGCATCACGCCGACCAGATAACCGACCGGCGTCGTGATCGATCTGACGATGAAGACCGCGACGCCTGCCGCGATCAGGATGAAGCCGAGAATCGTGCACGAAACGATGAGCAATTGCCGCTTCGCCGCAACGATTTGAACGCCGAACAGATGATCGAGTTCGCTGAAACCGATGTCCATCGTCTTGAAGACCGCCTCGATCGCGTTGGAATACTGTGTGTAGTAGTCAGTCGAAGCATAGCCGATCGTTTGCTGACCGATGATCTCCGCGTCGGACAGCTTGAGCACCTGATCCACCAGACCCGATGCCGTTTTGCGTTGTTCATCCAGCACCTTGTTCGGATTCTGCGTGATCTTCAGCGACTTCGCGAAGTTCCGGTCGGCACTGACCCAGTGCGCATTGGTGATGTTGGTCATGATGCCGAGACGCGCGCGATCCTGCAGGGTGACCGCCGGATCGGCTTGGGTTTGTTGCTGCTCCCTGGCTTTTGCGGCCTTGGCCAACAGGCCGCTCCCCCAACCTCTCGCCTGGCCCAGGTATTCGGAAAGCGTGGGACTGTCGACCAGCACAGCCTGTACCAGAAAATGGGTTTCCGCGTTTGGATCCTGCGAGAGTCCGTAATAATCGATGGCCAAGTCCAGAATGTCCAGCACCTTCGCGATCAACCGCGTATGGGATTCAAAGTTTTCCGCCGGTGCGACCGAGCGTTCATCCACCGCCTGCGCGATTTTCGGCCAGTTCTGTTTGATGGAGCCCCAGATTTTCAGCAACGCCGGGTCAGCGATCGCCTTGCTCATCGCGTCGAACGCGGCGATGTGCTCGGCGGTCAGCGTCCTCGTGGATTTTTCTTCGGCCGCCAGCGCCGCATTGCCGTTTAACAAGGCGGTCGACGACCCGCGATGCCGCGGCACCGAATTGACCAGGCCGAGCAACTCCTTGACGACCTTGAGACCCTGCTGCTCGCGCACGGCCACATCGATGCGCTGTTGCTGCTGATTCACGAAGTAGGAGAATCCGCTTCCCACCAGGGTAAAGGCAAGCACGCCCAAAATGGCGAACTTCTGCCAAAGTAGAATGCGGCTGAATAAATTTAAACTGGCAATTCTGATCATTAAAATGTCCCCATTACATTAAGTTAGGTGTTCTCTGGCAATAAATTCATGATTTTGTCCAGCAAATCATCGTCGCGCACGGGCTTGGCGAGATAAGCGTCAATACCCGCTTCCTCGGCCATCTGACGGTGTTTTTGCGTGGTTCTCGAGGTGATCATGATCACCGGCAGACGGGTTTGTCCGGGCTGGTTGCGGATATGCGCGGTCAATTCGATGCCGTTCATGCGCGGCATCTCCAGATCGGTCAGCACCAGTTGCGGGTTGACCTGAGGCAACAATTCCACCGCCTCAATGCCGTCGCGCGCGGCGCGAACCTTGTAGCCAGCATCCACCAAGAGTTGTTCCAGGGCCCGGCGTTGACTCAGCGAATCGTCGACCACCAGGATCGTCGGCAGTACCGAGTCGGCTTCCTCGCGGACTATCGACGCCAATGCGACCGCTTCGATCGGCCTGACCGGCGCGCGCAGCAATTCAGGCAGGTCGAGCACCGCCGTCACCGCGCCGTCGCCCAAAATCGTCGCGCCGATGAAACCCGGAATCTTGCCGATGTAAGTGCCCATGCCTTTGATCACCACGTCCATCGTGTCGATGATCGAATCGACCAGCACCGCGGTGGCCTTTTCCTCGTATTCAACCAATAGGACGGCGCCATGCGGGCGCGCTTGTGTGCGCTGTTCCGGAATATGCAGCAGCCTGTCGAGCCGTGTAGCCGGGTAGGATTTCCCGCCGAGCACGATCCGATCTTCGTGTTCCTCGACAATCCGCTCGCAATCGCCGCGATGATGAATCTGCGCGATGCCCTTGCCGGCGATCGCAACCCGGAAGCGGCCGACGTTGACCAACAGCGCATGGGTCAGGCTCAACGGCAGCGGCACCCTGAGCTCTATCGTCATGCCCCGGCCGGTTTCGGAGGCGAGCGCCATCGTTCCGCCCAGCGCCACGATCCTTGCATACACCGCGTCCATGCCGACACCGCGGCCCGAGGTTTGGGTCGTCACGGTACGCGTCGAAAAATTCGGGCGCAGGATCAATCGCTGCAATTCCGCTTCGGCAAGCGGTTGTCCGGGCGCCAGGATGCCGCGTTTTTCGGCCGCCGCACGAATCGCCGCATGATCCAGACCGCGGCCGTCATCCCGGCAACGCAGCAGCAGCGTGTGGCCTTCCTGGACAAAATCGATCGCAAGCTGGCCCGTGCTCGGCTTGCCGCTGACCGCCCGGTCCTCGGCGTTTTCGATGCCATGATCGACCGCATTGCGGATGATGTGCAGCAACGGATCGACGAGGGTATTCAGCAGGTCGCCATCGATCAGCAGGTTTTCGCCGGTCAGGATCAGATCGCATGCCTTGCCAGTCAAGCGGCAGGTTTGTCTGAGGCCTCTTTGCAGGCGCGGCGCAATCAGCGCGACCGGCGCCAGTCGCGTTTGCATGATCGTTTCCTGTGCATCGACCGCATAAAGTTGCTGATCTTCGAGCACCGCGCCGAGTTGATCCAGTTCCTGATCGATGTCCTGGCCGATTTCCCTCGCATCGAGCGCGGCTTCGGCCATGCGCCGGCTGACGGTATGGAGTTCGTTATACTGGTCCATTTCCAGCGCATCGAAGCCCGCATCGGCGGCAACGGCCGCGCGCCCGGTCAAATCCTTCAGATCGATCAAGCGCTCCAATTCCTCGCCGAGTTGCCGTAACATGGTAAACTGCATCCGCATCGTCTGTGCCTGCCGCCTGAGCCGGCGCGCGCTTTCCTGAGCCTGGCCGTTCAGGATGATGCTTTCGCCGGAGAGCCTGAACAGTTTCTCGATCTGGCCTGCGGCGACCCGCACCGCGGCCGATTGCGTCTCCGTTTTATCGATGACGGCGGCCGGATCGGCCGAGACGGTCGAGGCCTCGGCAAGGGGCTCCTCGCCGGAGGAAGCGGGCAGACCGTCTTGATCGATCCGATTCGCCCAATCGAGAATAGCCTGCAACACGGCCTTCGCGTCAGGCGGCGGCGCGCCCAGTCCGAGCAGCGCCTCGCTCATGCCTTCGAGACAATCGGCGGCATTGATCAGCGCATTGCCCAAGGCGCGGCCGGGCAGTTTTTGCTCCCTGGCGCAGGCGATCAAGATATCTTCCAGATGATGCGTCAATACCGCGATCCCCTTCACGCCTACCGTGTTCGCGGAGCCCTTCAGGGTATGCGCGGCGCGCTGGGCGATGTTCACGTCGTCTTCGCCGCCGCCCGCCTGCAAGTGTTGCACCGCCTCGGAAAATTGCTGCGTATGCAGTGGTAATTCTTGCAAGAGTAGATCGAGCAGTTCCGGATTCACATCGCTTGGCAAGTCCAGCGAAACGTCTGCCTCGGCGGCGGTTTCCGGGCGAACGGGCGCGGGATCATTGATCACGGTCGCCCCTTCGGAACGAATTTTCCGAAGGATTTCGGCCACCGCCTCGAACGGCATCGGCAAAGGCCATTGCGGGTCCGCCAAGCCGGCCACGAGCAACTGTCCGGCATCCGCTTCGTTGCAGGCGGGCAGATAAGCCTGCGCCTGATCCAGCCAGCCGAGCAGCAGTTCCAGATGCGCGTCGGTCAAGCTGTCGCTCTGCTCCAGCAAGCGCCCGACGTTGGCGGTCACATGCGCGCAAATTTGCGCCAGGCCGGTCAAGCCCGCGGTATTGGCCGCATTGAAAAATCGCTCCAGATCCTCTTCGGCTTGCCGCAGGCCGCCCCGTACCGAGCCGTTCTCGTCCTTCGCGATGTCCCGCAGGGAGCTGCGAATCCTTTGGCATTGCAGCAACAGTAAAGCGATGATTTCCTGCGCCACGGGCGACAGATATTCGGAAAACTCGGGTCCTGTTACGGCCGGGAGGGGTCTGATCTCCGCGTCAGCATGCGCGCACAGTTGCAGTTCGAGGTCGGAGAACTCGTCTTCCGCCAGCGGAATTTTCAATTCCGGACGACGCAGATAATCGATGATCGCCTTCGTCGCCTGCCGGCAATCGGACCGGTACTTTTCGACCAGATCGGACCAAGCGGCCAGCATCGGCGCCATTCCGCCGCCAACATCGAAATCCTGGTCCAGCCGAAGTTCACGCACCGCTTCGGCAAGGATTAAATTGGCGTCCTGAAGGCCAAACCGGCCCTCCTTGGCGGACTGATCGGCGAGGTGTTCAAGCAGGGAGACAGGATCAGGGGCCCAGGGGATTGCGGATAAGGTCGAAGTGAAGCCGGTCATGCCAAACTGTCTCCCAGCACGTGTTGATGGCCTAAGGCCTTGAACAAATCTTCAAAATTGATGTTGAACCAGATCTGTCCGTCTTGTTCATAACCGCCCATCACAAAACGCCGTTGAATGATGGGTAGGGCCGAAAGGTCGGTTTCGGTCTGAAAGAGTCCGCTGCTTTTGATCACCGGCAGACCGTCTATCCATACCGCCGCCGCATCATCGCCGCGGCCCAGCACGAAGAGCCGCCTGTTCTTCGGATTGACGACTTCCTCGCTCAGCACGACGTGCAGGTCGAAGACCGGCACCAGATTTCCGCGCAGATTCACGAGACCGCTTAACCAGGGCGCGGTATTCGGCAGCGGATTGACGGGAGTTTTATCAAGGACTTCGCAATAAATCGAGGGCGACACCAGAAAGCCGATAGCGCCGATGCGAATGCCGAAAACGCATTTTTCTTGCGCCGAAGGCAATGCCGGATGAACTCCGGTCGGCTGCCGCGCCGAGGCTAGCGCATTGCTATCGTCGACAGGGATAAATTCTGTTTTCATTGATCATTACTCCGCTCATGATGCTAAAAGAAAATGAATGCTATTAAAGGGTCGCCAGTTTTTCGGTAATGTCTTTGGGCGCGTAGGGTTTCGCAATCAAGTCTTTCGCGCCCTGCATTTGCGCCCATACCCGGTCGGCCTTTTGGTGTTTGCTGCTGACGAAGAAAATCGGAATGTCCTTGGTCTCCGGATCATTCTGCAAGGCGCGGCAGGCCGCATAACCGTCCATTCCCGGCATTACGATATCCATGAAAATCACGTTCGGTTTTTCGGCTTTGGCTTTCTTCAGCGCCTCATCGCCGTCATTCGCGGTAATCAGAATGCAATTCGAATTTTGCAGGGCATTTTTCAGGTTCGTCAGGTCTGTGATCGAGTCGTCGCAGATCAAAATTTTTAAAATGGACATAGTTACTCCTTGGGTTTTAGTGTTAACAATGATGAATGGGATAAGTTGGGACCGGGGCGGTATTCGAACCCGCGTTAAGGCCTGGGCTGCTTTTCGAGCCAGGCCAGCACCCTGGCGCCGAGTTTTTGAAAGGGGTCCGCTTGCACCGGCTTGGTCAAATAGGTGGTACAGCCGGCCATCACGCCCTTGACCTCGTCCAGGGGCGAGGTTTTCCCGGACACCATGATGATCGGTGTTTTTTTGTATCGCGGTTTTTTCCGCAATTGCGCGCAGGTTTCGTAGCCGTCGATTCCCGGCATCATCACATCCAGAAAAATCAGGTCATACTGGCTCGCTTCGGCTTTCAAGAGCGCCATTTCGCCGCTGTCGGCAAATTCAATCGCGCCAATCCGGGGTAAGGTGGCAAGATTCAGTTCTAACGATTTTTGAATGGCCGCGCTATCGTCCACGACCAGCGCGCGGTAGCCGGCATGATCGGAAATCGAGAGCGCCGCCAGATTTTCGCGCGGGATGTCCTGTGCCTTCGTCCTGTCTTGCGGATCAACTTGCCGCGAAGCTGAATCAGCGGCCCGCGGCACGATCACCTTATCGAGCACGGCGAGGACTCGGGCGGCAATCAGCATGCCACGAATATGATGCGCGGGCGCATCCTGAAGCGGCCCCCGGCTGGCCGCGACGATCTGTACCTGCGGAAAAGAGGCCAACATGCGCTCTTTTGCTGCCAAGGCAAGAGGATTGTCATAGTTGACCAGAACAAGATCGCTAGGGACCTTATCTTTAGACCTGACGACCCGATACTGGCGTGCGCCCGGCCGTTTCATTTGGAAGACCCGCTCAAGCTTTTCCTCGTCCGCCGTTTCGAATCCCAACAACGCGACGGTCAACTGAGTTGAGACAGCCTCCTCCTTATAACCGTCGGCCGGATCGTTTTGCTCCCTCGGTGCAATCGTCATTAGGGTTTTACCTCTCGCGAAATCGTGAATCATCAATTGCCTGATTGCCAAATGCATGACCGACGCATGAGCACCTGACCCTGCTCGAAAAGTAAAATGTGCTTATTTAAGCATGCTTTAACGTCGTCTCATTGAGTCTAGTATATAAGATGAGTTTTTGTAAAATTTCTACCGATTCTTTTCGAAATTGATCACAAAAACCACTAACTATACCGATTTCAATCAACAGACGACTCTGGATAAGCCGGCTGGCTTAAGTTGAGATGTCGAGAAGATTTGATTATCCCGACCGGAAGCAATCGTAACCCGGGATTGACGCGCCATGAAGGCACTCCCCTGATCGACGTTCGCGGCTACCGTTCGCTTTACCTAGGTCTATCAATGCATTGGTGAGGCCACTAAGAACAGGGAATCAAGCTCAAAGAGTCAGTGGCCATAGAAAAGACGCCGCGGACGTCGTCTTCGCGAAGCGATACCCAACACACCCTGGGATACGCGAGCAATAGCGATGCCAAGTTTTTAATTATTTTTAACTATCTGATTTTTTAGAAAATTACGAGTATTAATCGCAGTAAATCAAGTAAAAACCGCAAAAAGAAGCAATACGATGGTGCATGCTTACGACGCATTGCACCATGCAAAGGCAAAGGCAAAGGCAAAGGCAAGGGCAAGGGCAAGGGCAAGGGCAAGGGCAAGGGCAAGGGGGTTCTTGCTCAGGGCAATCGCATTTGACTTTTGCGTTTATTGGAAAATCAAACATATAGCTCACAATCGAGAATGACTCTAAATATTCAACTCATTGTAAAAGCTGAACTTTTTTCCTTCATGCGATTGCCCTGGGTTCTTGCTTTCCGGTGGGTGTCAAGGGATGTTGCGTTGCGCCGCGTGCAGGCTAAGTCGCCTGAATTGAAGACAGGAACCTGGCGAAACGCCCCTCTCCTCACATGCCACAGATCGTTAATCGCCGATCACACCTTGCGCCTGCAAGTCCGCATGATACGACGAACGCACCATCGGCGCGCTGGCGACCTGCTCAAAGCCCATGGCCCTGGCCGTTCTACCGAATTCGTCGAATTCCGCCGGCGTGATGTAGCGCTTGACCGGCAGATGCGCTTGACTCGGTTGCAGGTACTGCCCGAGTGTCAGCATCGTGCAGCCGTGGTCGAGCAAATCCTGCATGACCCGATGAATTTCCGCCGGTTCCTCGCCCAGACCGAGCATCAGGCCGGATTTGGTCGGCGTCTCCGGCTGGGCTTTCTTATAGCCCTCGAGAAGCCGCAAGGAGCCGACATAGTCGGCGCCGGGACGGGCCTGCTTGTAAAGCCGTGGCACCGTTTCGAGGTTGTGATTGAACACGTCGCAAGGTTGCTCCGCCAGGATTGCGATCGCCTTGTCCATGCGCCCCCGAAAATCGGGCACCAGGATCTCGATCTTGGTCGCCGGCGATTGCTGCCTGATTTCACTGATGCAGGCGGCGAAATGCGCGGCGCCGCCGTCGCGGAGGTCGTCGCGGTCGACCGAGGTGATCACGACATATTTCAGCGCCAACGCCTTCAGCGCCGCGGCCAGCTGCCGAGGTTCGTTCGGGTCGAGCGGCAACGGCTTGCCGTGCGCGACATCGCAGAACGGACAGCGGCGCGTGCACAGATCACCCATGACCATGAACGTGGCGGTGCCGTGCTGGAAGCATTCGGCCAGATTCGGACAGGCGGCTTCTTCGCAGACCGTGTGCAGATTATGCTCGCGCAGCAATTGCTTGACGCGGGTCACTTCATTGCCGGCGGACAGCTTAATTCGGATCCATTCCGGCTTGCGCAGCGGCGCCTCGGCCGTTTCGACCTTGACCGGAATGCGCGCGAGTTTTTCGGAATTACGTTGATGGGTGTCCGGCGTGGCGCGGGAAGGCGCTTGATAAGTCATGAGTGCAGTGTTTCCGTCAGTATGTGCAGCAGGCGGTCGGCCAGTTCGCGCTGGCCGACCGCAATACCGAGATCGGCCAGTTGGGTCACCTCGAGTCCGGCATAGCCGCAGGGATTGATCCATTTGAACGGCGTCAAGTCCATGTCGCGATTCAGGCTAAGGCCATGATAACAGCAGTTGTTTTTGATCCGAATCCCGATCGAGCCGATTTTCTTGCCGTCGACATACACGCCCGGCGCTTCGGGACGGGCGACGGCGATAATGCCGTCATGCGCGAGCGTAGCGATCATCGTTTGTTCGAGCAGTGTCACCAGGGGGCGCACGCCCAACTCACGCCGCTTGAGGTTCAGCAGCGGATACACGACCAGTTGCCCCGGCCCATGATAGGTGACCTGCCCACCGCGATCGGTCTCTACGACCGGAATCGCGCCGGTGTTCAACAGATGCTCGCGTTTGCCGTTCAGGCCGAGCGTATACACCGGCGGATGCTCGACGATCCAGATCTGGTCCTCCGTTTCCGCGGTCCTGTCCTGGGTGAAGCGTTGCATCGCCTGCCAGATCGTTTCGTAGTCCTGTAAGCCGAGTTGCCGGATCGTCATCGTCATCAGATCAACACCCAAAGAGCCGACGCTTTTTCGCCTTGCGCCCGTTGCCTGGCTTATAACGTCATCAAGATGTGCGGACTGCGGTTCAGATCCAGGTAAATCGCATCCAGTTGCTGACGGCTGTGCGCTTCGATCACGACCGTGATCGCGGTATAGTTGCCGCCCTTGCTCGGGCGCGAGGAAACCGAACCTTCGCCGAGATTCGGACTGTGCCGACGTACGATTTCGACGACGACCAGGTCGAGTTCGGGACTGCTCTTGCCCATCGCCTTGATCGCGAAGGTGCAGGGAAAGGTTAGGAGTGATTCTTCGCTCATCGGAAAGAGTGTTTATAAGCCTGAAACAGGCGATTGACCGTTTGCCAGACCGGTCCGGGCTTGCCGCCGCCAATGACCTGATCGTCGAGTGCGACGACCGGCACGATTTCGCGGATCGAACTTGCGATCCATACCTCGTCGGCGTGCTTCAAGTCATCGAGCGAAAGGGCTCGTTCACGGCAAGGTATATGGTTGGCTTCGGCAATTTTCAAGATCACCTCCCGAGTAATGCCGGGCAAAATGCCGCCGCCGAGCGGCGGAGTCAGCAATAAACCGTTCAGAACCGCAAAGACATTGCTGGCGGAACCTTCGGTCACGCAGCCGTTTTTAACCAAAATCGCTTCCGCGCCGCCGTGTTCGAACGCTTCCTGTCGGAGCAGGACGTTGGCCAGCAAGGTGATCGCCTTGAGATTGCAATGCTGCCAGCGGCTGTCTTCGAGACAAACGGCCTTGATGCCGGTGTCACGCGCCGGATAGAGGGGGATCGGCGAGCTCATCGCGAAGACGGTCGGCGCGACGGGTTCAGGGAACAGGTGATCCCGCTTGGCGGCGGCGCCGCGGGTAATTTGCAGATAAATGTACTGGTCGGCGCCGTCTTCCAAGAGCGGGGCGAAAATGCCGCGCCATTGCTCCAGGCTGTGCGGATTGCCGATGCGAATGCCGGCCAGGCTGCTGTCGAGCCTGGCCATGTGCGCCTCGAACTCGAACAGGCGGCCGCGGTAGGCCGGGATCACTTCATAGACCCCGTCGCCGAACAGAAAGCCGCGATCGAGTACCGAGATATGCGCGTCTTCGATGGGTAAATAACGACCGTTCAAATAAACGGATGTCGTTGCCATCCTATTTGATGAAGCGCATCAATACACCATCGAGCAGCTTGCTGACGATATTGCCTTCGCCGACCGCTTTCAATGCGATCAGATCTTGCTGGTCAATCACCTTGTCCTTGTAGGTCACCTCGACCGTACCGAGTTTGTCGCCTTCCTTGATGGGGGCCAAGATCGGCTCGTTGATATGAATCGATGACTTCACATCCTTGCTGCCGCCGCGCGGAACGGTCGCATGCAGGGTGTGGGCGAGGCCCAACGGCACCTTCTTGGCGTCGCCCTTCCAGACCCGCGCATCGGCCAAGGCAGTCTTGCCTGCGTAGAGGCGCGGCGATTCGAAAAAGCGGAAACCGTAGTTCAGTAGGTTCTGGTTTTCGACCGCCCTGGCGCTGGCGCTTTTGGTGCCCATCACGACCGAAATCAAGCGCATGTCGTTTCTGAGCGCGGAGGCGACCAGGCAATAACCCGCCTCATCGGTGAAGCCGGTCTTGACCCCGTCGACAGTGCTGTCGCGCGACAGCAGCAGGTTCCGGTTGTGCTGGACGATGTTGTTGTAGGTGAATTCTTTTTGTGAAAACCAAGGGTAATACTGCGGAAACTCCCTGATCAACGCGGTCGTCAAAATCGCCAAGTCGCGCGCCGAGGTGTAATGATCCTCGATCGGCAGGCCGTCGGCGTTTTTGAAATGGGTGTTCTTCATGCCCAGGCGCGCGGCATGCTGGTTCATCATGTCCGCGAAAGTGGATTCGTCGCCGGCGATGTGTTCGGCCAAGGCGACGCTGGCATCGTTGCCGGATTGGATGATCACGCCTTTCAACAGGTCTTCGACTTTGACCTGCGCGTTGACTTCGACAAACATCCGGGAACCCGAGGTTCCCCAGGCTTTCTTGCTGATCGTGGCGAGGTCTTCCAGATGCAGGTGGCCATTCGCAAGCTCCTTGAACACGACGTAGACGGTCATGATCTTGGTCAGGCTGGCCGGCGCGAGTTTCTCGTCGGCATTGTTCTCGGCCAGCACCTTACCGCTCAGGGCGTCCTGCACGATATATGCTTTCGCATCGATCACCGGCGGCGCCGGTGTTTGAATCTCCGTGGTCTCGGCATGGGCCTGCAACGCGGCGGCGAACAGGACAAGCACGCAAAGCTTGACGATCGGTATCGAATTTCTATTAAGAATCATTACGCAACAAAGCTAACTGATAAACATTGGCGCTATTGTATCATGACGCTTCCGTTTTGGTCGTTTTCCGTCACAGCGTGCGGCCGGAGATTCCCAGCTTCGCCAGTCGTAAACTCAGCTTGTTGGCGCCCGTCCGGCTGTCGATCGGACCGATTTGGACGGTGTAAAGCGTGGCCTTGCGGCGATGCGACGTAAGTACCTTGGCTTTGGCCAGATGCCGCGCGGCGATCTTGCTGCGGAGCTTATGTGCCTCCCGGGCGCTCTTGAAAGTCCCCACCTGCAAATAAATGTCCTCCTGCTTGCGCTGTTCTTTCGCAATCTGGCGCAAGGTGCGGATGGCTTGCTCGGCCGGAATCGCCTTGACTTCGACCGGCGCGAGGCCATTCATATTCAGCTCCTGGGCCGCCGCATAGGAAAGGTCGAGCAGACGATTGCCGACAAAGGGACCGCGGTCGTTGATGCGCACGATCACCTTGCGGTTGTTTGTTAGGTTGGTGACTTCCGCATAAGAAGGAATTGGCAGGGTTTTATGCGCGGCGGTCAGCGCATACATATCGAAAACTTCGCCAGTGGCGGTTTTTTTGCCGTGGAATCGGGGGCCATACCAGGAAGCGATGCCCTGTTTGAGGTAGCGGGCGATGCGCGGCAGGAAAGAGTCGTCGTCTACGTCGCCGTTGTCTGCCTGCACGGCTCTCTCGTAAGCTTCCTTGGCTTTATTGTATTCTTCCGTCCGTTGATGAAATTGATGATTGGCGGTCAGGTGTCGCCACGTTCGCTCTTCGGATTGCGAGGCCGCGGTTTCTTTGCCGGTGGGCGGCACCGCGAGCGAGAGATCCTTGACTTGAGTCGTTGAACAACTGCAGAGCACAGTAATTGAGAGAGCCGGTATGATTTTATTCATAGGGAGATGGTAATTGATAATTTACGAGGGCCTGGCTCAGCTGATAAACAGCCATGGCATAGAGTGAACTGTGGTTATAACGCGTAATCACGTAAAAATTGTCTAATACAGCCCAGAGTTCATCACTATGCTCTTGTTCGAGAGCCAGAAGTTTTACTTTACTGTCTAAAGGTAGCGGTCTTGAAAATTCAACACGAGCCGATTCTAACTCACTTGTTCTTAAATATGGCTTATTTTTGTCATTTACAAGTGATTTGTAGTGCGCATTCTTCGCAAAAACCCGCACCGCGACCGGCTGATTTTTGACCCAGCCATGGGCCTTGAAATAGTTGCCAATACTGGCGATTGCGTCATTCGGGTCATGCCACAGATCACGGTTGCCGTCGCGGTTGAAATCGGCCGCAAAAGCACGGTAACTGCTCGGCATGAATTGCGGTATTCCCATCGCGCCGGCATAAGAACCGGTCGGTTGCAGGGGGCTGAGCTTTTCTTCGCGGCACAAGAGCAGAAATTGTTCCAGCTCGCCGGTAAAAAAACGGCCGCGCGGCGGATACGCAAACGCAAGCGTCGCCAGCGCGTCGATGACCCGGTAGGAGCCGGTGCGTCGGCCGTACAGCGTTTCGACGCCGAGAATCGCGACGATGATTTCCGGCGGCACGCCATATTGCGCCGAAACCTGTTGCAGAACCTCGGCATGCTGACGCCAGAACGCCGCACCCTCGGCGATACGGGCGTCGGTCAAGAAAATGTTGCGGTATTTGTACCACGGCAGGGCTTCCGCGGGCGCGGCAATTTTTTTGAGCACGTCGCCGTCGATTTTGACCTGATCGAATACCTGCTCCAGTTCCTGTTCGGAAAACCGGTGTTTGGCGACCATCGTGTCGATGAATGCGCTTTTTTCGCCCTGATACGCGCAGGAGGTGGTCGCGAGAAAGCTGCAAATAAGCACGGTGCGCACGAACATAAGGCAAGACTCCTCAGGCGATCGAAAATTTTTGATGGGTATGGATCGACATCAGAATGCCGAAACCGGAGAGCAAGGTCACGATCGAGGTGCCGCCATAACTGATCAAGGGCAAAGGCACGCCGACCACCGGCAGGATGCCGATCACCATGCCGATGTTCACGAACACATAGACGAAGAAGGTGAAGGCGAGCGAGCTGGCCAGGAGGCGGTTATAACTGTCGCGCGCCTGCGAGGCGATATACAGGCTGCGCGCGATGATCAACATATAGAGGGCCAAAAGGCCGAAACAACCGAACAGGCCGAACTCCTCCGCATACACCGCGAAAATGAAATCGGTCGAGCTTTCCGGCAAAAATTCGAGTTCGGATTGCGTGCTGCCGAGCCAGCCCTTGCCGTAAATACCGCCGGAGCCGATCGCGATCTTCGACTGGATGATATGGTAGCCCCGCCCCAACGGATCGGCTTCCGGATTCAAAAAAGTCCGCACCCGGTCGCGCTGATAGTCGTGCATCAAATGCCAGATGACCGGCGTCGACGCGCCGATCAGCCCGATGATCGCACCGATGAACCAATACGACAGGCCGGCGAAAAACAACACCGCGGCGCCCGCGGAGGCGACCAGGATCGCGGTGCCGAGATCCGGCTGCTTGGCGATCAACAGGGTCGGCAGGATGATCAGAACACCGGCGATCAGGACCTGTTTAGGCCTCGGCGGCAAATGGTGTTCGGCCAGATACCAGGCCACCATCATCGGGGTCGTGATCTTGATCATTTCGGACGGCTGAAAGCGGAAAAAACCGAGGTCGAGCCAGCGCTGCGCGCCCTTGCCGATCTGCCCCATGATCAGCACCGCGAGCAACAGAAAAATGCCGATGCCGAATAGAATCGCCGAATAGCGCTTGAACTGCATCGGATTGACCTGCGCCAGCGCGGTCATCAACAGAAACGCGAGGCCGACGCGCGCGCCCTGGCGCAGCAGCACACCCATATCCTGGCCGCCGGAACTGTACAGGATCACAAAACTCAACAGCGCGGTCAGGAACAGACAGAGGAACAACGGAATGTCGATGTGCAGCTTCCGCAGCAGCTTGCCGATCATCGACGACGGTTGAAAATGTTCGCGGCGGGTTTCAGTTTTCATGAAGATTTTGTAAATATTGTTTGATCACTTTGCCGGCGATCGGCGCGGCGACCGATCCGCCGTGCCCGCCATGCTCGACCACCACCGCGACCGCGATTTTCGGGTCGTCGGCCGGCGCAAACGCGATGAACAGCGCGTTATCGCGCAGTTTGAAATCGATTTCGCTCTCGTTGTATTTGGCGCCCTGCTTGATCCCGAACACCTGCGCGGTGCCGGTCTTGCCGGCGATCTGGTAAGGAATGCCGTAGCCGATCCGCTTGGCGGTGCCGGCGCCGCTGTGCACGACATTGATCATGCCGGCAAAAATCGAATCGAGATGGTCGGCTTTCATCGGAATCACCTCGCCATGCTTTTCCGGCCCCTTGAGCACGCCTTGCGGGGTGACGATTTTATCGACCAGATACGGCGAAACTACCGCGCCGTGATTGGCCAGGGTCGCGGTCGCCCGCGCCAGTTGCACCGGCGAGACCTGATGATAGCCCTGGCCGATGCCGCTGATCAGGGTCTCGCCTTCATACCATTTCTGCTTTTTCTTGGCCTGCTTCCAGGCCGGCGACGGCAGCAAGCCGGACGTCTCGCCAAAGAGGTCGATGCCGGTCTTTTCGCCAAAGCCGAATTGTTGCAGGAAATCATGCATGCGCTGAATGCCGAGCATCTGCGCCAGACGGTAAAAATACACGTCGCAGGATTCGGTGATCGCGCGGACGACATCGACCGACCCATGTCCGCCCTTGCGCCAGTCGCGGTATTTGTGATCGACCCCGGGCAAGGAGTAATAACCTGGGCAGTACAGGCTTTGCGGCGCGCGAATCTTGTCGTATTCGAGTCCGGCCAATGCCACGAAGGGCTTGATCGTCGAACCGGGCGGATAGAGGCCGCGCAACGCCCGGTTGTAGAGCGGCTGATTTTCCGATTCGTTCAATGCCTTATAGGCTTCGCCGGAAATGCCGACCACGAAAGGATTCGGATCGAAACCGGGACGGCTCGCGAACACCAGGACGCCGCCGGTCTTGACCTCGATCGCGACCACCGCGCCGTTATAAAAATCGAGCGCGTCATACGCGGTTTTCTGCAAGTCGATATCGAGGCTCAGGTAGATATTGGCGCCGGGGACCGGTTTGACTTCATTGATCGTATTCAGCGAGCGGCCCTGTACGTTGGTTTCGATTTCCGCGTAACCGGTCTTGCCGTGCAGTTGTGCTTCGTAAGTGCGCTCGATGCCCAGCTTGCCGATATGGGTGGCGCCCTCGTATTCGGGCATCGGCAGTTGCTTCAGCTCCGCCTCGTTGATGCGACCGACATAGCCGACCACATGGGAGGCGAGATCATCATAAGGATAATGCCGCACCTGGTGCGTCTTGATCTCGACACCCGGAAAAAAAGGCATCGACACCGCGAATTTGGCCAGCTCCTCGTCGCTCATCGCGGGCAGCAAGGCAATGCTGTTGAAGCGTTTTTCGCGTTTACGCTGTTTGTGGAACTGTTCGATTTTCTCGTCCGGCAGATCGAACAGTTTTTGCAGCCTGGCCAAGGTATCGTCCATGTCCTTAATCTGCTCGGGAATCAGTTCGAGGCGATAGGACGGCTTATTTTCGGCAAGAATCTTGCCGTTACGATCGTAAATGATCCCCCGGTTCGGCGGCAGCGGGGTCAGCTTGACGCTGTTTTCCTTCGAGAGCGTCGCATAATGCTCATGGCCGACGATTTGCAGGTAGATCAGCCGCACGACCAGCCCCGTGGACATCAGCACGATGAAAACCAGCGCGGCGAAGATCCGGCGTAGAAACAGAAAGTTTTCGGCCTGATCATTTTTTATCGAAAAGACGGGGTCCATCAGTCAGACCTCGCTTACTTGCGCTGGATCAGCCGAACGAAGCGCAATGTCGTATAGACCAGCGGCCAACACAGGGTACCGGTGAACACCGGCAGCCAAAAGGTCGCCTGCAATTGCGCCGGATGCTGCGCGTTTTTGATGAAAAACAGCAACATCTGCGACAGCAGCAAACAGAAAAAGATGAACAACGCCTGCTGTATCAACGGAAACTGGCGCAAACGTTTGTGCAATTTAAGGCAGAGATAAATCACCAGCGAGTAGGCCAGCGCGTATTGGCCGAACAGCCTGCCGAACAACACGTCGGTCAACAGGCCGAACGACCAGGCATAAAAAATGCCGACCCGCTCGGGCACGGCCAGCGCCCAATAAATTAAACTCAGCAGCACCCAATCCGGGTTCAACAGGGTCAGGACTCCGGGCAGCGGCGAGATGCGCAGCGCCATCGCCAGTACCAGGGTAATGATAATACGGCCGCGGGCATAGCGGTTATTCGACAGCATCTTTCATCTCCTCCGGCTGTTCGTCCTGTTTAATCGCCTCCGGCTGTTCGCCCTCTTTGCTCGCCTCCGGCTGTGCGTCCACCTGTTTCGGGGCCAATGGAATCGGCGTCGAGTTGCTCCACACGATCATCAGCTCCCGGCTGCGATCCAGGAAGGCTTTCGGCGTCGCGGTCACGGTCGCGAACGGCTTATCCGATTCGGAGGTGAACTTATCGACGATCGCGACCGGATAACCCTGCGGAAACACGCCGCCGAGCCCAGAGGTAATCAACAAATCGCCGGGCTTGATATCGGCGTCGTTCGGCAGGAACGGGAGATTCAAGCGATTCAGCTGGCCGCTGCCGACCGCGATCGTCAACAGCCCGTTCCGGTTCACCTGCACCGGGATCGCATGGTTCGGATCGGTGATCAACATCACCTCCGAGGTCATCGGGAACGACCGGATCACCTGGCCGACCACGCCGTTTTCGTCCATCACCGCCTGCTGCGGGTGCACGCCGAAGCGGGTGCCTTTATTCACGGACACGATCTGTTCGAAAGGCGCCATCTTGATCGACAACAGTTCCGCGATTAACACTTGCTCGCCGAGTTTGAACGAATTTTCGAGCAGCGCGCGCAGGCGGATGTTTTCCTTTTCGAGCGCATCGAGTTTCAACAATCGGGTTTGCTGCATCAGGTGGTCTTCCCGCAAATGTTCATTTTCTTTTTTCAGCGTCGTGTACGAACTGAACGAGTCGGCGGTTTGCCTGAACAGGGCGATCGGCATGTCGACCAGGTATTTGACCGGGTCGGTCAGCAGCGACAGCGTACTGCGCAGAGACTCCAGATGCCGGGTTTTTTGGTCCAGGGACAGAAGGACGATCGACGCGAGCACGGCGATCAACAGCCGGGTATTGATCGAGGGACCGGTGGCGAATATCAGTTTAATAGCGAGATCCTCGGCGGTGGCTCCCCGTCCGTGGCATAGGGCCTGAGGCCGTCAGTGGTCGTTGTGTTCAAATCAAATGGCGGCGCGGACAGGGTGGGCCCGCGCTAAGCGCCGAAACGCGGAGCCGGATCACTCCAGCGAAAACGCGGACACGCCTTTCTTGTCCATCATTTCGAGCACCATGCCGCCGCCGCGGGCGACGCAGGTCAACGGATCGTCCGCGATAAAGACCGGCAAGCCGGTTTCTTCCGCGATCAGCCGGTCGATGTCCTTCAGCAGCGCGCCGCCGCCGGTCAGATAGATGCCGCGGTTGGCGACATCCGCGCCCAGTTCGGGCGGCGTTTGCTCGAGCGCGGCCTTGACCGTGCTGACGATGCCGGACAAGGGCTCTTGCAGCGCTTCGAGAATTTCATTGCTGTTCAATGCGAAACTGTGGGGCACGCCTTCGGCCAGATTGCGCCCCTTCACTTCGATTTCCTTGACCTCGCTGCCGGGGTAGGCGGTGCCGATTTCCATCTTGATTTTTTCGGCGGTCGCCTCGCCGATCAGGGTGCCGTAGTTGCGGCGCACATAGTTGATGATCGCGTCGTCGAAGCGGTCGCCGCCGATCCGGATCGACGCCGAATAGACGATGCCGTTGATCGAGATCACCGCGACCTCGGAGGTGCCGCCGCCGATATCGAGCACCATCGAGCCGCAGGCCTCATCGACCGGCAGACCCGCGCCGATCGCGGCGGACATCGGTTCCTCGATCAGATACACCTCGCGCGCGCCGGCCATCGAGGCCGACTCGCGAATCGCGCGGCGTTCGACCTGCGTCGAACCGCAAGGCACGCAAATCAAAATGCGCGGGCTCGGCCGCAATAGTTTGCTTTTATGCACTTTTTCGATAAAGAAGCGCAGCATGCGCTCGGTGACCGCGAAATCGGCGATCACGCCGTCTTTCAGCGGGCGAATCGCGGTAATGTTGCCGGGCGTCCGGCCGAGCATGCGCTTCGCATCCGAGCCGACGGCCGCGATCGTCTTGGCGCCACGCACTTTGTCTTCTTTGATCGCAACGACCGAAGGCTCGTTCAGAACGATGCCTTGGCCGGGAATATAAATTAATGTATTAGCGGTTCCAAGATCGATCGACAGATCATTGGAGAAGATTCCGCGAATACTTTTGGGCAGCAATTGCATTGAGGATGGTTCCTGATGAGAAATTAAACTAAGACCAAATTAACCAATCGAGCGGGTATTCGAGCAAGATATAGTATCATATTTTGAGAGCCGGATTTCGAATACCTCTCGGCCCTTTCCGCCCACGGCTAGCGCACGTCATCATGCTGCCGGCGACGAATCGGCGGCCTTGCGCGGCAAAGCGAACCCCCTTTTTCCGGCCGCTGTTTTAAATTTTTGATGGAGTCAAACGATGTCGTTAACGGCAGACGAAGTAACAAAAATCGCGCATCTGGCGCGCCTTGGGATCGACGCACAGGATGTGCCGCATTATGCGGAGGATTTGTCCGGCATGCTGGACCTGATGGCCGCGATGGGCGCGGTCGACACCGGCGATGTACAGCCGATGGCGCACCCTTTGGATTTGCAGCAACGCTTAAGAGCCGATGCGGTGACCGAGCCTAACGAACGCGAAAAATTCCAGGCGATTGCGCCGCAAGTCGAGGCCGGACTGTATCTGGTGCCGAAAGTGATTGAATAAAGGATAAACCTCGAATGTATAACAAAACCCTCGCGGAGTTGGCCGAAGGACTCCGCAACCGACAGTTTTCAAGCCGCGAATTGACCGAGGCTTACCTGGTACGAATCAAGCAACACCCGGAGCTGAATGCGTTCATCACGGTGACCGAAGACCTGGCCTTACGCCAGGCCGCCGCCGCGGACGCCCGCCTCGCGCAAGGCGATGCGGGCCCGTTGACCGGCATCCCGATCGCGCACAAGGACATTTTCTGCACCGACGGCGTCAAGACCAGCTGCGGCTCGAAGATGCTCGACAACTTCATCGCGCCGTACGATGCGACCGTCGTCGCTAACCTGCGGCAGGCGGGCTCTGTGATGCTCGGCAAGCTGAACATGGACGAGTTCGCGATGGGCTCGTCGAACGAGACCAGTTATTACGGCCCGGTCAAAAACCCTTGGGATTTGAGCGCGGTGCCGGGCGGCTCCTCCGGCGGTTCAGCCGCGGCGGTCACGGCGAGGCTCGCGGCCGGCGTGACCGGCACCGATACCGGCGGCTCGATCCGCCAGCCGGCGTCTTTTTGCGGCATCACCGGGCTGAAGCCGACCTACGGCCGCGTCTCGCGCTACGGCATGATCGCCTATGCCTCCAGCCTGGACCAGGGCGGGCCGATGACGCGGACGGCCGAGGATGCCGCGATCCTGCTGCAGGCGATGGCCGGCTTCGACGGCCGCGATTCGACCAGCGCCGAACGGCCGGCTCCGGATTACCGGGCCGGCTTGAACCAGCCCCTCGACAGCTTGAAGATCGGCCTGCCGAAGGAATTTTTCGGCGAAGGTTTGTCTTCCGATGTCGCTGCGGTGATCGACGCGGCCATTGCCGAATACCGCAAGCTCGGCGCCGAAATTGTCGAGGTCTCGATGCCGAATCTGAAGCTCGCGATCCCGGCCTATTACGTGATCGCGCCGGCCGAATGCTCGGCGAACCTGTCGCGCTTCGACGGCGTGCGTTTCGGCTATCGCTGCGCAAGTCCCGCCGACCTGTGCGATCTTTATACGCGTTCGCGCGGCGAAGCCTTCGGCCGCGAGGTCAAGCGGCGGATTTTGATGGGCACCTATGCGCTGTCGGCCGGTTATTACGACGCCTATTACATCAAGGCGCAAAAGATCCGCCGCCTGATCAGCGAAGACTTCAAAAAGGCGTTGGCGGAAGTCGATGTGTTGATGGGGCCGGTCGCGCCGTCGGTCGCCTTCGGCATCGGCGAAAAGATCGGCAATCCGATCGAGATGTATCTGTCCGATATTTACACGATCGCGGTCAATCTGGCGGGGCTGCCGGCGCTGTCGATCCCGGCCGGGCTCGCGTCCGGCAAGCCGGTCGGCCTGCAAATCATCGGCGATTATTTCGCCGAAGACCGCCTCTTGGCCGTCGCGCATCGCTATCAACAGGCCACGCACTGGCATCAACTCACCCCGCCCGGATTTCAATAGGAGACTTGCTATGGAATGGGAAACCGTCATCGGCCTGGAAATTCATACCCAATTGGCCACGAAATCGAAAATCTTTTCCGGCGCGGCGACCGCCTACGGCGCCGAACCGAACACCCAGGCCTGCGCGGTCGATCTCGGCCTGCCGGGAGTGTTGCCGGTGCTGAATCAGGAAGCCGTCCGCATGGCGGTCAAATTCGGTCTCGCGATCGAGGCCGAGATCGCGCCTTATTCGGTGTTCGCGCGCAAAAACTATTTCTACCCGGATCTGCCGAAAGGCTATCAGATCAGCCAGTTCGAATTGCCAATCGTCGGCAATGGCCATCTGGACATCGAAGTCGACGGCGTCACCAAACGCATCGGCATCACCCGCGCGCATCTCGAAGAAGACGCCGGCAAATCGCTGCATGAAGACTTTCACGGCCTGACCGGCATCGACCTGAACCGCGCCGGCACGCCGCTGCTCGAAATCGTCTCCGAGCCGGACCTGCGTTCGGCGAAGGAAGCGGTCGCCTACATGCGGAAATTGCACGAACTGGTGCGCTATCTCGGCATTTGCGACGGCAACATGCAGGAAGGCTCGTTCCGCTGCGACGCCAACGTGTCGGTGCGGCCGAAAGGCCAGCAAGCATTCGGCACCCGCGCCGAACTGAAAAACATCAACTCGTTCAAGTTCGTCGAGAAAGCGATCCATTACGAAGTCGAACGGCAGATCGATCTGATCGAGGCCGGCGGCAAGGTGGTCCAGGAAACGCGGCTGTACGATGCGGTCAAGGACGTGACCCGTTCGATGCGCAGCAAGGAAGAAGCGAACGATTACCGCTATTTCCCCGACCCCGATCTGCTGCCGGTGTCTATTTCGGAAGAATTTAAAGCCGAGGTGCGGGCAACGATGCCGGAATTGCCGGAGGCCAAGAAGCAGCGCTTCAAGGACCACTTCGGGCTCGACGACGAAAGCACGGCGATGCTGACCTCATCGCGCGAGATGGCCGATTATTTCGAGGCGCTGCAGCAGGCTTCAGCCGTCGAGGCGCGGCTCTGCGCGAACTGGGTGACCGGTGAATTGGCGGCCGCCTTGAATAAATCGGGGCTTGAAATCAACGAATCGCCGGTCGGCTACCAACGCTTGGCCGGCCTTGTGCAACGGATCGCGGACAACACGATCTCCGGCAAGATTGCAAAACAGGTTTTCGAGGAAATGTGGCAAAATGCAGCCAGCGCGGACGAGATCATCGAAACGAAAGGCTTGAAACAGATCACCGACACCGGCGCGATCGAGGCGATCATCGACAAGATCATCGCGGACAATCCGGGCCAGGTCGAACAATACCGGAGCGGCAAGGACAAAGTGTTCGGATTTTTTGTCGGCCAGGTGATGAAGGCGATGCAGGGCAAGGCCAGCCCCGAGGAAGTCAACCGGATGCTGAAAGAAAAATTGCAGTCCTGACTGCGCGCCGGCTCAAAACAAAAAAAATAATCGCGGCTTGCAAGCGGCCGACATCAACCAATCCATTTAACCACTCTGGGAGAGAACCATAATGACGACGGCAGAGCCGGCGAAACCGGAAAGAAGGCAACGCACCGTTCAACTGATCGATGAACTGCAAAACGAAAGGAAGGACTTGTGGTCGTTATATTGCCAGATCGGCGAGATGAAGCCGTTTACCGACGCCGGGACCGTCAAGACCAAACTGGCGAAATTCGCGGAAGTTCTGGTCGATTACGTGTCGCTCGGACATTTCGGGCTGTATGAACGGATATTATCCGGCACCGAACGCCGCGAAAGCATCATGACGTTTGCAACCGGTATTTATCCGGAATTCTCCGAAGTGACCGAATTGTCGGTCGCTTTCAATGACAAATACGAGAAGGCCGAAGATGCCGATACACTGACGTCCCTGGCGGACGACTTATCCGACCTCGGCGAGTCCCTGGCCAAGCGCTTTGAGCTGGAAGATCAACTCTGCGCCATGATGCGGCGCTAACACGGGTCTCGACTCACGTCAAAAGGCGGGCAACCCGCGTTGCCCGCCCTGTCGATTATTGCGAGCCGGCTTCCTTCGCGGTTCCCGTCCCGCTGGTTGTCGAGGCCGCCTTCAAAAACCGCTGTTTCAGACGATCGAACGCCGCCCACAAGGTTTTATCCATCACCACTTCATTACCGATCGACACGATCACCCGGCGTAATTCCGGTATTTTGACCTTGGTCGAGACCAGATAGACCGGTTGCACATAAAGCACCGTATTGCCCATCGGCAGAATCACCATGCGCCCCAGCTTGACCCTGGAACCGGACTGATCCCACAAGGTGAATTGCGCGGAAATTTCGGGGTCCTGATTGATCAGGGCTTCGACCTGCCCCGGGCCGTTCACCTGCACTTCCTTGCGGAACTTATAGATGGTGACGCCGGGTTTGTAGTTAAATCCGCAAGTCGCCTTATCCAGAATGCCGGCGACGCCGATCATGCTCAGATTGTCCCGATTGATGGGCGTCATCGGATTGATCATCACGAACTCTTCCTTGTCCTTACAGTTGCCGAAATCCATCGTCTGGTAGTAAGGCTTGACTTCCTCGCCGCGTACGTTCGCAAACTGCCAAGTCTCGGCCTGTTGATAAAACAGTTCAGGACTGGTTTGATGATATTTCGCATACACCTTCATCTGCATGTAATAAAGATCGCGCGGATAGCGCAAGTGCTTTTGCAGATCGGCCGGCATTTCTTCGATGTTCTTGAATAGACTCGGATAGGCGCGCGCATAGGCATTGATGATCACATCGGAAGGATCGGCGATGTAATAATCGACCGTGCCGTCGAGCGCATCGACGACGATCTTGACCGAGTTCCGGATATAGTTGAACGGTTGATCGCCTTCCAGATATTCATCCGCGGCCGGTTTCGAAGCCGGATACCAGTTCGAAATCGTATAGGCATCCTGAATCCAATAGAAACGGTCGTTGGTCATTACCAAGTAAGGATCCTTGTCCAACTGTAAATAAGGCGTAATGTAATTGATCCTTTCGGTAATATTTCGGCGGATCATGACCCTGCTATCTTTGATGTCGATTGACGCCGAAAAGAAAATTTTGGGATCCTTGAAATAAAAGGCCATAAGCGCTTTTCTGAACCAAGACGGAATCGGGATGCCGCCTTCTCCAGCATAGGGCTTTTCTATAGTTTGATCGGAAACCTCAAGACCCATGACTTTTAGTTTGTTGGGAACAATGGCATATTCGTAACGGCCCTCTCCGTAATAAATCTCAGGATTCTTGGTGCTGAGCCCAACCGTCGAAGAGAGATTCAAGTCGCGCAGATAAAAGACCAGCGGCATGTCCGCGTCTTGCGCGGCCGGCGAGACGACCGCGCCGGTGCCGTGTGTGTAGCGGAAATGCGTGTTTTCCCAATTTTGCGCGGCTTCAGGAAGCTTGCCGATATTCACTTCGCGGGCAGCCAGATTGACCTGCCGAACATGGTCAAGCAGAAAATATCTATCCTCATCGACCGACAAGAACTGGTAATAAGGCCGGATCGCCTGCAGTTGCTGATAGCTGTCGATCAGATATTCCCGGTCCCAGACCGGAATGTTTTCAAATCGATTCTGCGTGCTCCAGGTTGCAATGTCCTCGGCCGCATTCAAGTTGACGTCCTGATCGATGACGCGGATGTTTTTTAGATCATAGGCGTTCAAGGTCGCATCGATGTTATGCTGCATGAACGGCTTTTCGGCCTTGACAGGATTCGGATTGACGATGTACTTCTGAATCAGATTTGGAATCGAATCAACATTCGGCAAATACCAAACAATCAGAAACGTCGCCGATGCCACCAAAAACGGGGCCTTGATCCGGTGTTCCTTCGAGAAGATGAACAGAAAGCCGGTTACCGCGACGGCCAGGAACGTGATGATGTCGATCCAGATCAACGGCAATTGATAAAAAATTTCGACGAATCCCGGCCCAAAAAATACCGGCGCATGATTGTGTGAATAAAGCAGCGAAAACCGCTCCAGCATGAAGCCCCAAACCACGAACAGCACGATGAAGCCGAGCAAGACGGTCAGATGAATCTTCGCGCCAATGTGGTATTCCTTGTTTTGATTCGGGATGAAGACATGCTCCAGCCAATATAAAGTGCCGACCGAGGCAAAAATGATGATCGCCGTGGTCAATAATTCTTTCTGGATCAGCAGGTAAATCGGATACGACAGCATGTAAAAGCTGACATCGTTGCCGTAAACCGTGTCGGCGACGCCCGAGGACTGACCGAAAAAATACAGCAATGCCGCATCCCATTGCTGATAGAACGGAATCGCGATGAACACGGCCAGAATCAGCGAGATCGGCGTATAAACCTTGACCGAATCGCCCATGAACACATCGGCGAAACGCTGGAAACGCCGGCGCTTGTCCAGATCGGCCAGCACGTCATCCGGCGGATTCAGCCCCAGATAGCGCGAGGCGATCCAGAAATGAAAAAAGAAAATCAGGAAAAAAGCCAGAGTCACGCCGCCGGACAGGAAGAACCGGTACAGCAGCCTGAGCCAGAAATACGGCTCCTGTTTCAGCGATTGAAACCACCACAGGTCAACGAACAGATCAAGGAAGATGAAATAAAAGGCGACAATGATGACCGCGATTCCCAGGATCGCTCCAATCAACACGGGTATAAACCTCAGATTCCGCATAGTATCCTCATGCTTTAATTAGAATGTATTGTTTTGACGCCGCGCCGCGCACCGTCTGGATGCGCTCCGGGCAAAGAATCTCCGATCATGGTCATATTTTAACACCCAACACCCGGAGCGCCGCCGCTTTTATCGCACCGCTTTCAGGAATGGCGCCACCGTATGCGTAACCATGCATCTTCTGGGTACTATTGCGTACATCGGGAAATAATGCAAATGCTCCCCCATGCAGCGCCTTGTCTCCCTCGCCTTGTGAGGGTTTGGCGAGCCGAAATCGCCAGGATCGGAAGGCCGGGCGATACGTATTTGATGTTTTTATATATTTTTTTAAAAGTTTTAGGTTAAAATAGTCGGCTATCGAGACTGGGCGCGTGATCAGCAATAACCTTCTGTGAAGGCCTTCGCTCGACGCTTGTTCCAAGCGCCAGGCTTCGATGCGTTCCGTCCAAACCCTTGGTTACCGTGACTGCGATCTTCGGCATCAGGCAGCAAGTCACGCTTTGCACCGTTCAAACCTCCGGTCGAATTTGCTTGAGTGAATACTCGCGGACGGTTAATGCAAAAAAGATTTTTATGCCCAACATATTTAGAGTAACAACATGACTGATTTAAGCCTATACAGAAACATCGGCATATTCGCGCACGTGGATGCCGGTAAAACCACCACGACCGAGCGTATTCTGAAGCTCACCGGCAAGATTCATAAAATCGGCGAGGTGCACGACGGCGCCGCGACCACCGACTTCATGGTGCAAGAGCAAGAACGCGGCATCACGATTCAATCGGCGGCGACCACCTGTTTCTGGAAAGATCACCGTTTCAACATCATTGATACTCCGGGCCACGTCGATTTTACGATCGAAGTGTATCGTTCGCTGAAAGTGTTGGACGGCGGTATCGGCGTGTTTTGCGGTTCCGGCGGCGTTGAACCGCAATCGGAAACCAACTGGCGCTATGCGAACGACTCTAAAGTCTCCCGTGTTATTTACGTCAACAAACTCGACCGTATCGGGGCGGATTTCTACCGCGTCGTCAAACAAGTCGAAGATGTCTTGGGCGCAACGCCAGTCGTGATGACTTTGCCGATTGGCCGCGAAGATCAATTCTCGGGTGTGGTCGATCTGCTGACCCGCAAAGCGTGGATATGGGACAACTCCGGCGACCCTCTGAAATATGAAATCAAAGATGTCCCTGCCGATATGGCGGCCGATGTCGAAAAATGGCGCGAAAAACTGATCGACCAAGTGGCTGATCAGTATGACGATGTCATGGAAAAATACCTGGAAGGCGAAGAGCCCGATGTAGAAACCATCAAGCGCTGCATCCGTAAAGGCACCATCAACATGGACTTCTTCCCGACCTATTGCGGATCGTCTTTCAAAAACAAAGGCGTGCAATTGGTATTGGATGCGGTTGTCGATTATTTGCCGAATCCAACCGAAGTCAAGCCGCAACCTGAAACCGATCTCGAAGGCAACCCGACTGGCGAATTTGCGGCCGTCGATCCAAGCCGCCCGGTGCGCGCCTTGGTATTCAAGATCATGGACGATCGTTTTGGCGCACTGAACTTCATTCGTATTTATTCAGGCACGCTAAAGAAAGGCGATACCTTGCTGAATACCTACACCGGCAAGACCGAACGGGTTGGACGCATGGTCGAAATGCACGCCGACGACCGTTCCGAAATCGATTCCGCCCAAGCGGGCGACATTGTCGCGCTGATCGGCCTGAAAAACGTGCAAACCGGACACACCTTGTGCGATCCCGACAAGCCGGCGACGCTTGAGCCGATGGTTTTCCCTGACCCTGTCATCTCGGTTGCGATCTCGCCAAAAGACAAAGCCGGGTCCGAAAAGATGGGCGTCGCGCTGGGCAAAATGGTTCAGGAAGACCCTTCCTTCCATGTGATGACCGATGAAGACAGCGGCGAAACGATCCTGAAAGGCATGGGCGAGTTGCACCTCGACATCAAGGTCGACATTCTGAGACGGACCCACGGCGTTGATGTCATCGTCGGCAAGCCACAGGTGGCTTACCGCGAAACGATTACCCGCCGAATCGAAGACGAATACACCCACAAGAAACAATCCGGCGGTTCCGGACAATACGCGAAGATCAATTATGCGATCGAACCGGGCGAGCCGGGCAGCGGCTTTGAATTCGTATCCGCGGTGACCGGTGGTAACGTGCCACGCGAGTACTGGCCGGCGGTCGAAAAAGGCTTCAAGAGCATGCTGGATCAAGGTACCTTGGCCGGCTATCCGTGCTTGGACTTCAAGGTCACCCTGCTGGACGGCGGCTTCCACGCGGTCGACTCCTCATCGATTGCGTTCGAAATCGCCGCGAAAGCCGCATTCCGCCAATCGATTCCAAAGGCAGCGCCACAATTGATCGAACCGATCATGAAGGTTGACGTATTTACTCCGGAAGACCATGTCGGCGACGTGATCGGCGACTTGAACCGCCGCCGTGGCATGATCAAATCGCAAGACCCAGGCATCACCGGCATCCGGATCAAGGCGGACGTACCGCTGAGCGAAATGTTCGGCTACATCGGCGATCTGCGCACGATGACTTCCGGCCGCGGCCAGTTCTCGATGGAATTCTCGCACTACCTGCCATGCCCGAAGAACGTGGCTGACGAAGTGATCAAGGAAGCCATAGAACGCAATAAAAAGAAATAATCCGGCAATAACGGATTAGACACAAAAAAGGCCGGGCAGCTTTGCTGTCCGGCCTTTTTTATTTGCATTTATTGAGGAAAATACTGCCAGATGCAGGTATCAAGCAAAGCATTTAACGCCTTTTCTAGCGCGTCTTACCCTGCATTCCCATGCATGCGCGCGGGAACGAGAAAGTCTTGGGTTTTCGTCTAAGCCCTTGTTTTATCTGGATCTGTCGATGGATTCCGAACCCGCGACCGGCAATCTTGATCCATGAAGGCGGTCAAGGCCCGCAGTATTCCACTCCAACACTCAATTACACGTCGCATTCCATTCAATCACTCGCCCCGAACACCCCCCGGATCGTCTCCTAAAGAAGCTGCGGACCTGATCCGGGTTCTGCTGCAAGGCCAATACCTCGCTGACATAATGCTGCGTTTCGGCATAGGGCGGAATGTCGTTGTGGTGTCTGATCACCGCATTTTCGCCGGCATTATAGGCCGCCACGGCCAGCCGCAAATCGGAATTGAACAGGTGCAGCAAGTGTTTCAGATAACGCGTACCGCCCTCGATGTTTTGTATCGGATCGTAACTGTCCGTCACGCCGAAGCGCGCGGCCGTCGCCGGCATCAACTGCATCAAACCCACCGCCCCGGCCGGTGAAACCGCTGTCGGATTGTAGGAAGACTCGGCCTGAATCACCGCATGCAGCAATTTAGGATCGACCTGATGCTTATCGGCGGTCCTCGCGATCAATTGCTCGAATTGTTTTTTGTTTTTACTGTGCGCCACCCGGACGCCCCGCAAAGCAGCATTCGCCGTCTTCGACTTCGCAGCCGATCGACCGTCTCGCCTTGCCTTCGCCTGATATGCTGCCCCGTTGACATTGACCACCACGTTATCCGGCACATTTTCCGGCTGAATCCCCGAATAACCGTTTGCGTCCGAATAGAACTCTTTCCCATTGATATTGATGGTGATATCCGCGTACAGAATCGGGCAGCAAGCAAATGCACAAATTGCGACGTTGATTTTGATGAATTTACTCATCATATCGATCCACCTTCAACTCAAAAGACCCAGTCAACACGCCCATAGAATCTTCGTTATGGCAGAATTTGTACTGCCAAACAATCTAGCGGGCGCCACATCCGAACCCCATCCGCCACACGCATGGAATGCTTGGCATAAACGTCGAGCCACTCAGACATTTTATCTTACTTAAGACGGCGACGCCCAATTTTTCCGGCCGTAACCTGTTTGCATACCTTCGCCTCGTGCCTGCTGAAATGACCGCACGGTTCATCATTGCGATTTCCGCTCTACCCCAGTTTAGCCAAAAACCCAACATTGATAAGCTCAGTCGCCCTGGATCTTCACGCAGGAAAGTGGCAGATGTTTCGACTCATTATGTGATGCGGCGCAACGAACCGCTTGCGCGCCGGGACATCCGCACCGCTTAAACTCGATTTGACTTTTGCTCATTTTATGATGTTATGGACAGGTCTGCTTGCTGGAGGTTGCTATGAAACCGGACTGTCATTACTTGCATGCGTCTTTCGATAATCCCGTGCTTGCGATCGTGCAGGGTATCGATCGAGATGTCGAACATGGCGAAGATCTGTTGATGCTTGGACTCGGGATCGTGATGCTGTCGTCCACTTTCGCCCCGGTCGCGCCGCCGACCGTGTTGCTGCCATTGGTTGCGCTGACGTTCGCAATCACGGCCGGTTGCGCGCATCGGAATTACCGGCGCATGGAGCACAAGCTGTTCGCCTCGATGACGCGCCTGGAGACCCACGAAATTGCCCTACTCCGCCCGATCGCGGCCGTGTTCATCGAGGTTCCGGCCGCGTCTCTGGCGGCGTCGTACAATCCGGTCAAGAATTTGAAAAGGACATTGAAAAGCGCGCTGGGCGGTGTGTTGATCAATCCGCTGTGGATGCCGATCTTTTATATGATGGGCATTCAGATCACGGCGGAAAAAACGCTGATGTCGTTGAACCAGGCCATCATCGGCGTCGAGCGCCGACTCTGTCCGTCTTCGACGGTATAATATTTTTAAGTGCCTGTCAAAAGACGCTGCCACAAGGGCTCCGGGAGGTCATACTCGCGCATGCGCTGCACGACCCCCTCAACTTCATACGGCAAGGTGACATAATTCAGCACCTTTTTCTCCCGGTCATAGACGGCGAATTGCGCGCCGCGATTGCCGTTGCGCGGCTGGCCGACCGAGCCGGGGCAAACCAGGACGTGCTTGTACGCGGTCAAGTCGATCGTATCCTGGCTCACATGATGATCCGCCCGGCGCTTGTCGCGCGCAAAGATTCCCGGCATGTGCGAATGACCGTGGAAACACAGCGTCCGGTTTTTATGCTGCAAGTGATCCAGATTGTCTTCGGCGGTCATCGAATAGACATAGCCGTGAAAGAATGTCGGATCGATCGGCGCGCCGTGCACGGCGAGCCATTCGTCATTTTCGAGCACGGCCGGCAGATACTTGAGCCAATCCCGGTGTTCTTCGGATAAGCGCTCCGCGGTCCATTGGATCACCGTTTTTGCGGTTTGCGAAAAGCCGGTTTCGGCCTTGTTGATCGCGGCGGCGTGGTCGTGATTGCCCTTGATGATGTTCAGGGAACTGTCCTGCAGCCTCTCGATGCACTCGGCGGGATCGGGACCGTAGCCGACGATGTCGCCCAAAATGATGCCCTCCTGAATGTTTTCCGCATGCAGATAATCCAGCACCCGGTCCAGCGCGGGATAGTTGGCGTGAATATCGGCCAACAATGCAAAATAGCGCGACGGTGTGCGGACCGCAGCACCGGGCCGCTTGCGATTTTTCGCGGCCGCTTCCTTGGTAAACAATAACAGCGTATCGATCAGTTGCCGCACCAACTGCGTTTTCTCTTCGTTCGGCATGAACAGCGAGCGTAATTGCTCGGCTACAATCACGTTGCAGTGCGGGTCTTCGAAAACGCCATCGATCAGACTCGCGAGTTCTTTCCCCATGTGCTCGATAAAATCCTGATCAAGCCATGCGTAGGTACGAATGTAAACGCCCAGCATGATCGAAAACGAAACGAAATTATCCCAGGTGTAATATTCGTCATCCAGGTAAAACACCCTTCCCTCGGCATCCACGCCAAAATTCGAAAGCCCCTCGTCCAGCTTTAGCCGCATTCGCTTGGCGAGGCGCAGATATTGATCAAACACCGAAGTCAAAATGTGCTGGTATGTGCTCCTGGCCGCCTCCGACTGCGGACGATTCTCCAGCAAGGCATGAATCGGCTGCAGGCGCGGACAGATATTGCCGATGACGACCGGATCGGCAGGATTCTCGCCGACGCCAGCGTCGATCAGAAACCAGGTTTTATGCGGATGATGCACACCCAGTTCGCGCTCCTTTTGCAATGCCGTATTGATCCAGCGCACCGCCTTGGCCTTGTTAAAGCTCAGTTCACTGCGAAGTTTGACCACATCGTATGCGCCCAAGTAAATGCGGGTGTTCGGCCGGCCGACAAATTCGGAGCCATAGGCCAGCGCAGTCACATCCTGGGAAAGGATTGCGGAAATAGTGCCGACGTTGTAATGATCACCGCCGTCGTGAGAACCGATCAGTTCGATTGTTTGCATTAGGGAGAGCGAAATTGGCGGAAAAATTCGGGGGCAGAATCTTGCGGTTTTGCGGGCTTTACTGGATTTTACTTTGAAAATGCGGGACGACTGCCTGTAATGGGTCTAACCATCGACTTTGCCGATGGCTCGGTGAGCGCCATTCACTCGGCATGACGATAGTTAGCAGGTTTCCTTTCGAGAACGCCCGCCGCCGACTGGCGCCAAACAGTGGCTTACACCTTGTTTGCGCCAATCAGGCGGAGGAGGAACTATCCCATACGCTTAGGGGCAAAGCGGTGCAATCAAACCCATATTGCTGCGTACCGCGGACCAGCCCATACCCAGGTTTGCGCTCTTGCTGGTGATCAATACGACCAGAGAATCCGGCTTTTCCGGCACGGTCGCCATGAAGTGATAGGTTTTGTCCGTGGTCATCTGTACTTCCTTAATCATGTTTTGCACGGTTTTGCCACGCTGACTGGACAGCAGGGACTCCACCGCCCGGACATTTTTCCCGCGCATCATGTCAACCGCCGCAGCCGCCACCGCTTCCAGATAAGAGGATGTGAAATAAGGCACGTTATGCGCCACGCCGAGCAACAAACCGCTCGACAAATCGACCACTGCGCATCCGAGGGCGCCGTCAACATCGTTCACAATTTTACGTACAACATCATCAAGTTTAGCCATGTATTTTCTCCGTTGATTTAAAGTAATCGCACTAACAGTCAAAACTATGCTCAGCCAATCGGCTTACGCATATTCCAGGGTGGTCAACAGCGTATTCAGCAATAACCTGACGTCATCACTCTTACGCACATCGACATGAAGAACGGGCCAAGGATCGCCTCGCTCCGAAAGACATTGATAATAATCATCGACACTGGGCTTGGTCGACAAGTCATAATGCGTCACCCCGATCACCGCGGCCCCCTGATTCAGGAAGGCGGCATTCAGGTTCAAAAAATAATCGAGTTCGCCCATCGGGTCAGGGTGCGTGTTGTCCACCAGCACGATCAAGCCGAGCGCCCCCTTGGTCAACAGGTGACACATGAAATCGAAGCGCCTTTGTCCCGGCGTCCCATAAAGATAGACTTTTTCGCCGTCATCCAAAGTCAGCTCGCCATAGTCCATCGCGACCGTCGTCGAGCTTTTACGCCGCACGACACTGTCCTCGGTGGGTTTGGCTTCGGTGGAAATCGGCACGACTTCGCTGATCGTGGCGATCGCGGTCGTTTTACCCGCGCCGACGCACCCGGTAAAAACAAACTTGATTTTATGATTCTTGTCCATAGCGCATCCAAAGCTTATGCCGTGTGGGCTTTATTCAGTCGTGATCTGATTTTCGAGAACAGACTGACCTTTTCAGGGTTCAACTGTTTGTTATGAATATCAGCCTCCGAACTCTGTTCGATCAATCCGACGATCTCACAGGCATTATAAAAATCGTGGATCAGCATGATCGGAATCCCGGTTTTTTCCGCAACCGTCTGTAAACTGGCCGCATTGCTCTGCATGAACGCGGCCAGTTTGATCAAATCCTGGCAATCGGAAAGATTTAAATCCGGCCACCGTTTCAATCGCACCGGTTTGTCCGCCGCCGAACCCTCCAGCAAACGCCCTTGCGAAGATTTGAAAACCCCGTACCAAAGTAGGCTTCTCAAGGTATAAGGCTTCAAATCCTCAGCTTCGGATAGCCGTTCAAGCTCTGCCTCGGTCACACCGTTTCGGGTCGTGCAGGAAATCAAATTCGGGTCCGCGGTAAAAAATGGCGCCAGCAGATCCAGGCTCGCCGGACTGTAAAACACCTGCTGCTCCGGATAAACATAGATACGGCCAGGAGAATTAGGGATATTCAGTTCGTATATCAGCAAGCCGGTTTTGTCCGCCGCCCCCAGCAATTGCCCGATGAAGCCTTGACGCGGAATGAAAGTTTCTCCCCGTATCGGCGCTGCCGCCACTTGCGCGACCGCCTCCGCGATCGGGGTCACATTGCTGGGCGGCACTTCCACGGTGCGGAGCGCAGGCCCCTGATTTCTGCGTTCGGTCAGCGTATCCTCGCAAAGCAGATTAAACAGTTCGATCATCGAGCGGATGCGCGGGACGCTTCGGGAATCGCACAACAGCCACATATCGGCGCTTTCGCTGTCAGCATTGCTTTCTTCCTTGGACGCAAAGATGCAGCGGTCACGCGGCAGCGCTTTCAACGAATCCTCTTGATTCATCCGCGCATTCAGGCTTTCGGGCAGCAGGTAGTAATTGACCGGTGGGTCTGTGACCAGCCGCCATTTCTTCAGCAGGCCTCTTTCCGCCAGAGAAAGAACCGATTCGATGTTCTGCGCCTCGAATTCACTAAATCCGACTAATTTGAGGTTAATTGAATCTTGTGACATGTTCTTTTTAAGTCATCTAAAAAGTGAGAATTCCGGCCTAAATGATTATTTTTGCCGCCTTAACTAAGCGCCTTGCTTAACCGTAAAGCAAGTATAGTTGGATTTATTAATATTGCTTAGAGAATCCGAAGAAAAGTTTAGGTGGATCATGCAAAAATTATGTATGATAAAGGGTTTTGTGAATTTCTCGTCCACGCCGGCCCATCCTGTTTGGATCAATCCGCAAACAAGCGCCGCCGCAGAATTTCGGCGACTGCACAAAAATGTAGTTGAAGGCTTAGGAAATTCAACAACGCGCCCAGAACAAACCGTATTTTTTTATCGCGGGCCGCTATAGGACTTCGAAGTCGGCGCAGCGACGCTCAAATCGCACAAGATTGGGGGAAATCGCCATGGAACGAAAGCAGGCCGAAAGAGTTTTCAAAGCCCTTCACCGGCCCGGAGAAGGACAGGAGACTGCGAGCGAATTTGTAATGAAGAATTGCCCGATCAGGCAACAGATCCGGTTAACGGATTGACGGTTTTACTTCTGCAAGGAATAAAGCAAGGCGGCGATGATCAACTGCAAAAACACCAGCCCCCAAAAATAAAGCCCAAAGAGCACCGCCTTGACCTGGGTCGCATGTTCCTTGGGATGGCGCTTGACCAACAACCAGCCACCGCCTGCGGCGACGGTCAAGATAAAGAAGCCGATCACGGTCAATTGCACGGCTAATCCCTGACCTGCGCCGGCGCCAGCACGACGCGGGAGCCGTTCGACTCGGCCGGACTGACCACGCCCGCCGCTTCCATCGTTTCGATCATCGTCGCGGCGCGGTTATAGCCGATCTTGAAGCGCCTCTGTACGCTCGATATCGAAGCCTTGCGCGTTTCGGTCACGAACTGCACCGCCTGATCGTACAAGGCGTCGCCTTCGGCATCGCCAAAACCGCCCGCACCGCCGCCGATGCCATAGGCATCGCCCGCCTCGGAGACTTCGCGGGTGATTTCTTCGAGATAATTGGTCGGTCCGGTCAGCTTCAAAAACTCGACGACGCGATGCACTTCATGATCGTCGACAAAGGCGCCATGGGCACGTATCGGTATGCTGGTGCCCGACGGCAGGAACAGCATGTCGCCGTTGCCGAGCAATGCCTCCGCGCCGCCCTGATCGAGAATGGTCCGGGAATCGATACGGGACGATACCTGGAACGAGATACGGGTCGGCACGTTGGCCTTGATCAGTCCGGTCAACACATCGACCGACGGCCGCTGCGTCGCCAGGATGAGGTGAATACCGGCCGCGCGCGCCTTTTGCGCGAGCCGCGCGATCAGTTCCTCGACCTTTTTGCCGACGATCATCATCATGTCGGCCAATTCGTCGATCACGATCACGATACTCGGCAGCATCGCGAGTACGGGCGGCGCTTCGCCCTCCGCCAACGGATTCAGCGCCTGGAACATCGGATCCTTGATCTTCTCGCCGCGCGCCTCGGCGTCCGCGACCAGCTGATTGAAACCGGCCAGGTTTCTGACCCCCATTTTCGACATCAGCTTGTAGCGCCGTTCCATCTCGGCGACCGCCCAACGCAAGGCATTGCTGGCCTCCTTCATGTCGGTCACGACGGGCGTCAACAGATGCGGAATGCCTTCATAGACCGACAATTCGAGCATTTTCGGATCGATCATGATCATCCTGACCTGCTCCGGGGTCGATTTGTACAACATGCTCAAGATCATCGTATTGATCGCGACCGATTTTCCCGAACCGGTGGTGCCGGCGACCAAGGCGTGCGGCATCTTGCCGAGGTCCGCGACCAAGGGGGCGCCGGAAATATCCTTGCCCATCGCCAGGGTCAAATTCGATTTCGATTTCACGAATGTGCCGGAAGCAAGCAATTCGCGCAGGTTGACCATTTCGCGTTCGCGATTCGGAATCTCGAGGCCGATCACCGATTTGCCAGGGATCACTTCGACGATACGCACGCTGGTCACCGACAAGGCTCTGGCCAAATCCTTCGACAACGAACTGATCCGGCTGACCTTAACGCCGGGAGCCGGCTGCAATTCGAAGCGGGTAATCACCGGTCCCGGCAAAAACCCGACGACTTCGACGTTCACATTGAAGTCCTGCAGAATATTTTCGACCAGCCTGGACATCTCTTCCAGATCGGTCTGCGTATAGCCCCTGACCCGGATATCGCGATTATCCAGCAAGTCGAGCGACGGCAACGCGCCCTGATTATCAAAGCGCACGACCGATGCTTTTTTCGCGACCTGTTTCGCCACCGCTTTTTGCGCATCGGCCAGCACCTTTTCGAGCACCGGAGACATTTTAGGCGCGGCTTTTTTGGCCGTTTCAGTTTTGGCCGTTTCAGTTTTGGCCGCTTCGGTTTCGGCCTTAACAGGCAGACTCGGCGCCAGTGTCGGCGCCACGAACAGCGCGTCGAAAGATTCCTCCGGCGCGTCATCATCTTCCCGCACGGCCAATCGCCTGTCACCGATGCCAGACAAGCGCCCCAGCAGCAGCTTGGACAGCAGCACGGTATATTTGCCGATCAAGTCCAGCACCGCCAGCCAGGACACTTTGGTCGCCAGCGTCATACCGCCGAGCAGGCCGACCATCAAAAACAGGGTCGCGCCGGAATTGCCCAGCTTGATGACCAGCGTGTTGCCGATTTCCTGCCCGACGATGCCGCCGGTGCTGTTCGGCAAATCGATGCCGGGGCGTAGCAAATACAGATTCAGCAAGGCGGACGCCGAAATAATCGCCAGCACGATACCGAGCACATGCAGCAGCGCCGAAATGATCCTCGGGAATTCCCGCTGTTGATAGAGCGTGTAGCCGACCCAAAAAATAAGCACTGGGAAGGGATAGGCCAACAAACCGAAGAAGCTGAAACTCACGTCGGCAAGCCAGGCGCCGAACATGCCGCAGGCATTCGCGATCGTCTTCGTCGTCCCGCTATGCGTCCAGCCGGCGTCTTCGAGGCTGAAAGTCGTCAGCGCAATCAGGAAAAACAAGCCGCAGGCAAAAAAAACCAAGACGGCGATTTCACGTAAACCACGAACAGTTTTTTCTTCCATAACCGCAGACATGAGTTTTTGTAAGGTAAAATAAAGACTAATAAAACAAGATTATAGTTCAAGCATCAGAGAGATTACATGAATAATTTCACTGACTGACGTTGATTTTTCAGGGCCCTGCCCCTATTCCGTACGGATATGATTTCGGTTTACGAACTCACCATTCGCCTGCATAATTGATTGCAGAATTTTGTTATCCCTGAAGAGGCCTTTCTGAATGAGCGACACCAAACACTGCCGACTGTTGATTCTTGGCTCCGGCCCGGCCGGCTATACCGCCGCGGTCTATGCCGCCCGCGCGAACTTGAATCCGGTCATGATCACCGGCCTGCAGCAAGGCGGTCAGTTGACCACCACGACCGATGTCGATAACTGGCCCGGCGACATCGAAGGCCTGCAAGGCCCCGACCTGATGGAAAGGATGCGCCAGCATGCCGAACGCTTCGACACCGAAATCATCTTCGATCATATCCATACCGCCGATTTGTCTGTGCGGCCGTTCGCGCTGACCGGCGATGCCGGCAGTTATTCGTGTGATGCGCTGATCATCGCGACCGGCGCGTCCGCCCGCTATCTGGGACTCGACTCCGAGGAAGCCTTCAAGGGCCGCGGCGTCTCCGCGTGCGCAACCTGTGACGGTTTTTTCTACAGAAACAAACCGGTTGCGGTGATCGGCGGCGGCAACACCGCAGTCGAGGAAGCCCTGTATCTGGCGAATATCGCCTCGCAAGTGACCGTCGTGCACCGCCGCGACAAATTCCGCTCCGAAAAAATCCTCTCTAATAAGTTACTCGAAAAAGCCGCAAACGGCAACGTCAAGATTGAATGGAATCACACGTTGGATGAAGTGCTCGGCGACGACATGGGCGTCACCGGCATCCGCATCAAAAATACGCAGGACGGCAGCACCCGGGAACTGGATGTGCACGGTGTTTTCATCGCGATCGGCCATACCCCGAACACCGGCATTTTCGAAGGACAACTCGCAATGGAACACGGTTATATCAAGGTCAACAGCGGCATTGCCGGCAATGCCACCGCGACCAGCGTTCCCGGCGTTTTTGCGGCCGGCGACGTGATGGATGCGGTCTATAAGCAGGCGATCACCTCGGCCGGCGCGGGTTGCATGGCCGCGCTCGACGCGGAAAAATATCTCGATGAATTGAAATAAGGGCTGATGGTCTAACAGCGCAAAGGCTGACTTCAACCTCGCGCTTTTTCGCCCGCACCTGACCGATGAAGATAGCGATACTCGACCCCTACCGGCCGGAGCAGCCGTTCCCGCCGCTCGCTACCGCGCTGGCCGAACCGAACGGCCTGCTGGCGGTAGGGGGATGCCTGTCGGCGACGCGCTTGTTGAACGCGTACCGGCACGGCGTATTTCCGTGGTATAACGAAAACGAGCCGATCTTGTGGTGGTCGCCCGATCCGCGCCTGGTGCTGTTTCCCGAGCGACTGCAAGTCTCGCGCAGCCTGAAAAAAACGCTGCGCAAGGACAGATTTAGCGTGACATTCGACACCGCCTTCGACAAAGTGATCGCCGCCTGCGCGGAATCCCGGCAACACCGCGAAGGCACCTGGATCACTCCTGACATCATGCGCGCTTATCATGAACTGCACCTTCTGGGCTTTGCGCATTCGGCCGAAACCTGGTACGAAGGTGAACTGGTCGGCGGCTTATACGGGGTCGCGATAGGCCGCGTCTTCTTTGGCGAGTCGATGTTTCACACACAGACCGACGCCTCGAAAGCCGCCTTCGCGGTGCTGGTGCAACAACTGCAACGCTGGCATTTTGCATTGATCGACTGTCAGGTGCATACGCGCCATCTGGCGAGCCTCGGCGCTGAACTGGTCGAGCGCGACGCCTTCATACGCCTGCTCGACCAATACTGCACCGCCCCCGCGGCCCCTTGCGCCTGGCAATCCGCATGACATCGATTCCGTTATTCATCACCGGCGATCATCCGTGCAGTTACCTTGACGGCGAAAGCGCACGCTCGGCATTCGTGCATCCAGCCTTTCGAATCACGCCGGCGATATACGCGGACCTGCTGAAGCATGGCTTCCGGCGCAGCGGCAACGATGTCTATGCGCCGCAATGTCAGCATTGCTCCGCCTGCATCCCGGCCAGAATTCCGGTCGCCCGCTTTGAACCGGACCGCCGGCAAAAACGCTGCCTGAAAAAAAATGCCGAGACTCGCGTCGTGCTCAAACCCGCCGTGTTTGAACAAGCCCATTACGACATGTATCTGCGCTATCAGGACAGCCGCCACGCGCAAGGCTCGATGGCGCACGCAGGCCCGGAGGATTATATCGACTTTCTCGCCAGCGACTGGTGCGACACCGTCTTCGCCGAGTTCTCGATCGAAGGCGAATTGGCGGCGATCGCGGTCGTGGATCGTTTCGCGAATGCCTGGTCGGCGGTTTATACCTTTTTCGACCCGCGATTCGCCGACTTCAGCCCCGGAGCTTATGCGGTATTGTGGCAGATCGAAGCAGCCTGGAAACAGCAGCGAGAGTTTCTGTACCTCGGCTACTGGATAAGAAATTGCCGGAAAATGGCCTACAAAAGCAACTATCAACCGCTGCAGCTCTATATCGATCAGCAGTGGCGCGATTTTTCCAGCCTATAAACGGCACCGCCGCAAGGCAGCGCCATCGAACGCCACTTCCCCAACCGTTTTTTCGAGGGCAAGACCACGTGTCAAGCACTCGATCTCCGATGCTGTTTTGTTGTTAGAGGTCAGCTTATGATATGATTACCGATTTTAATAACCGGGATCAAAACCATGGCGAAAGAAGATCAAATTGAAATGGAAGGCAAGGTCATCGATACCCTTCCGAATACGATGTTTAGAGTGCAGTTGGAAAACGGTCATATCGTGACCGCGCATATTTCCGGCAAGATGCGCAAGCACTATATCCGGATCCTGACCGGCGACACGGTCAAGGTTGAAATGACGCCTTATGACCTGACCAAAGGACGGATCACCTTCCGGATGCGCTGATCCCGGCGCTAAATACCGGGATCGCGCCGCCGATTCCTCAAATGCTTTCGGGCACGATCAAATCCTTGCTTTCAATCGCAAACGAAAGTTCGTTGTTTTCCACATAAATTCTGACGTGACCGCCGTGGGTCAGTTTGCCGAACAGCAGGTCGTTCGCCAGCGGCTTTTTGATTTTTTCCTGAATCAACCGCGCCATCGGCCGGGCGCCCATCTTCGGATCGCAGCCGTTTTCGGCCAGCCACAAGCGGGCATCGTCGTCGAGCGTCAACGTCACATGGCGATCCGCCAGCAACGCCTCCAGTTCGAAAATAAATTTATCGACTACATGACCGACGACCGAGATATTCAGCGGCTTGAACTGAATGATCGCGTCCAGACGGTTTCTGAACTCCGGTGAAAAACCCCTTTCGATCGCCTTCAGGCTGTCGCCGGCATGATCCTGCTGCGTAAAGCCGATCGAGGCGCGGCTGCCCTCTTCGGAGCCCGCATTGGTCGTCATCACGAGAATGATGTTGCGAAAATCGGCTTTACGGCCGTTATTATCGGTCAAGGTACCGTGATCCATCACCTGCAGCAGCAGGTTGAATACGTCCGGATGTGCTTTTTCAAGTTCGTCCAGCAGCAACACCGCATGCGGATGCTTGGTGACTTGCTCGGTCAACAGCCCGCCCTGATCGAAGCCGACATAACCGGGAGGCGCGCCGATCAAGCGCGATACGGTATGCCGTTCCATGTATTCGGACATATCGAAGCGAATCAGCTCGACCCCCAAGATCTTGGCCAGTTGCCGGGTCACTTCGGTCTTGCCGACACCGGTCGGCCCCGCGAACAGGAACGAACCGATCGTTTTTTGCGTTTCGCGCAGCCCCGCCCGCGACAATTTGATCGCGGAAGCCAGTGCCGCGATCGCTTCGTCCTGACCGAAAACGAGCATCTTCAGATTCTTTTCGAGGCTCACGAGCTTGTCGACATCGTTCGATGAAACGGTCCTGGCCGGCACCCGCGCAATTTTCGAGACGATCTCTTCGATTTCGACCGCATCGATCACCTGCTTGCGTTCCGCTCCGGACAGCATGCGCTGCCGCGCGCCGGCTTCGTCGATCACGTCGATCGCCTTGTCCGGCAGATGCCGGTCATTGATATAACGGTCCGACAACTCGGCGGCCAGACGCAGCGATTCGGCCGAATAAATCACATCGTGGTGCTCCTCGAAACGGGCTTTCAGGCCCTTCAAAATCAGCACCGTATCCTCAACCGACGGCTCCAGGACATCGACCTTCTGGAAGCGGCGCGCCAACGCATGATCTTTTTCGAACACGCCACGGTATTCCTGGAAGGTGGTCGAACCGATGCAGCGCATCTGTCCGGACGCGAGCAGCGGCTTGATCAGATTCGACGCGTCCATCACGCCGCCCGACGCGGAACCGGCACCGATGATCGTATGAATCTCGTCGATGAACAGGATCGAATCCGGTTCCCGCTTCAACTGATTGACCAAGGCCTTCAGCCGTTTTTCAAAATCGCCGCGGTATTTGGTGCCGGCGACCAAAGCACCGAGGTCCAGCGCATAAATTACGCTGTTCATCAGCACGCGCGGCACGCTGTCCTCGACGATCCGCTTGGCCAGTCCTTCCGCGATCGCGGTCTTGCCGACACCAGCCTCGCCGACCAATAACGGATTGTTTTTCCGGCGCCGACACAGAATCTGAATCGTGCGCTCGACCTCCGCCTCCCTGCCGATCAGCGGATCGATGCGGCCGCGACGCGCCTCCTCGTTCAGGTTCGTCGTATATTTGTCCAGCGGACTGCCGGCAGACTCCGCATCCGGGTTCGAAGCATCCGCGCTACGCTCCTCGCTGGCCTGATTTTCCTGGTCGACTTTCGAGATACCGTGCGCGAGATAGTTGACCACATCGAGCCTTGAAATGTCCTGTTTGTTCAGCAGATAGACCGCATGCGAATCCTGCTCGCTGAACAGCGCGACAAACAGATTCGCGCCCGAAACCTCTTTTTTATCGGAGGCCTGCACATGGAACACGGCTCGCTGCAACACCCGCTGAAAACCCAGGGTCGGCTGCGTTTCGCGCTGCACGCCTTGCGGAATCAAGGAAATGGTCTCGTCGATGAATTGCGTCAGTTGTCCCCTGAGCAGCTTGATATTGCAACCGCAGGCTTTCATGATCGCTTCGGCGGAAGGATTATCCAGCAATGCCAGGAGCAAATGTTCAACCGTTATAAATTCATGCCTTTTTTCATGCGCATTCTTAAAGGCATTATTCAGGGTAACTTCGAGTTCTTTACTTAACATAAGCTCACCAATTATGCTTCTTCCATAGTACACATCAACGGGTGCTGATGTGCTCGTGAATATTCATTGACCAGATAAACCTTGGTTTCGGCCACATCCTTCGAAAAAGTCCCGCACACGCCGACGCCCTGCATGTGAACCTGCAGCATGACCTGCGTGGCCTTCTCATGCGGCATGCCGAAAAACTCCATCAAAATCTCAACCACAAAATCCATCGGCGTGAAATCGTCATTCAACAGAATAACCTTATAGAGCGGCGGCTTTTTAAGTTTGGGTTTGGCTTCCTGTAAAGCCAGGCCGTTTTGGTTATCATGGGAGGGTTCGGAATCAGACATGGACATCGCAGCAAAAAACCGGAATATGCTAAACAATAATACCAAATGATAGTTGATTTCAAGCCCATACGCATCAGGATCATTATCCTATCGCGCTGAACCGAAGTATAGCGCTTTTTATCGCGCGAACGCATCCCCCTATCAGCAATCACTTCTACTCGCTGCATTTGACAGGATGCGGACGCAGAGTTCAATTCGTTGCCCTCGTCAACGCCAAATCGGGTAAAATAGCCGTTTTGTATTATTGAGGAAAATGAATGGTTTGGAAGCCGCATGTGACCGTCGCCGCGATCATCGAGCGCGAACAACGATTTCTGCTGGTGGAAGAAGAAACCACCGACGGCATTAAGCTGAATCAACCGGCGGGGCATCTCGAAGAAGGCGAAGACCTGCTGACCGCCGCGCGGCGCGAAGTGTTCGAGGAAACCGCCTGGCGCTTCGAACCGGAACATCTGGTCGGGATTCAACTCTGGCGCCGCAATCCCGAATCGCCGAGTTTCCTGCGCGTCTGTTTTTCCGGCAGTTGTCACAGCCACGCACCCGAAGTCCCGCTGGACGACGGTATCATCGCGACGCACTGGCTGACGCGCGACCAGTTGATGTCCGATCCGCAACGACTCAGAAGCCCGTTGGTCGCGCTCTGCGTGGACGAATACCTCGCCGGCGCCCGTTATCCGTTGTCGTTAATCCAATCCCTGCTCGATCTGAATCATGGCTAAAAGCATCATTGTCGGCATGTCGGGCGGCGTCGACTCCTCGGTCACCGCACTGCTGCTACTGGAACAGGGCCACCAGGTCACCGGCCTGTTCATGAAAAACTGGGAAGAGGATGACGGCACCGAGTATTGCACCGCGATGCAGGACCTCGCCGACGCGCAGCAGGTCTGCGACAAACTCAGCATCGAGCTGAAGACGGTCAATTTCGCGGCCGAATATTGGGACGAAGTGTTTGAAGTATTCTTGTCCGAGTTCGAAAAAGGCCGCACGCCGAACCCCGACATCCTCTGCAACAAGCATGTCAAATTCAAGGC
>Ga0207968_100030_pt1 | contig 59403 bp, 61 predicted proteins | sample LakWasMet21_HOW5_2_FD_183867 | JGI IMG/M metagenome (GOLD analysis project Ga0207968, IMG submission 183867) | Freshwater sediment methanotrophic microbial communities from Lake Washington under simulated oxygen tension - Sediment Metagenome... | ecosystem: Environmental > Aquatic > Freshwater >...
AAGCGATCGCCTCCTCGATCAAATGATGATCCGGCGACTTGCTGCACACAGGGTCCGCCGCATACATGTCGCCGGCCAGCAGATAGGCCTGGCAGCGGCAGCCGCCGTGGTCTTTTGCCTTTTCGTCACAGCTGCGGCAGGGTTCTTTCATCCAGTCGTCGCCACGGAAGAAGTTGAACGCTTTCGATTCGTTCCAGATCTCTTCGATGCTGTAGTCCTTCACGTTCGGGCAGTCGAGGCCCGGCAGCACGCGCGCCTCGTGGCAGGGCAAGGCCATGCCATCCGGCGCGATCGTCAGGAAGGTCGTGCCCCAGCCGTTCATACAGGCTTTCGGGCGGTCTTCGTAATAATCGGGCACCACGTAATAGATTTTCATCCTGCCCGCGACTTTTTCCTTGAACGCCTGTGCGATCGCCTCGGCCTCCTCGAACTGTTCCCTCGTCGGCATCAGCAGATCGCGGTTCACATGCGCCCAGCCGTAATATTGTGTATTCGCGAGTTCCAGATAGTCCGCGCCAAGCTCATCGGCCATCGCCAGGATTTCTGGCATCTGATGAATATTCTCGCGGTGAATCACCACGCAGAGTACCATCGGATAACCGTGTTTCTTGACCAGGTGTGCGACTTCTTTTTTGTGCTGAAACGAGGCGGTGCCCGCGATATGGTCGTTCAACTCCTGCGTGCTGGCCTGGATGCTGACCTGGATATGATCGAGACCGGCTTCCTTCAGTTGGATGATCTTGTCCTCGGTCATGCCGTAGCCGGAGGTGATCAGGTTCGAATAATAACCCAGCTCCCGCGCATGTTGGACCAGTTCGACCAGGTCCTTGCGGGTCAGCGGCTCGCCGCCCGAAAAACCGAGCTGCACCGCGCCCATCTTGCGCGCCTCGGTGAGCACGCGCTTCCAGTCCTCGGTGCTCAATTCGGACGGGTATTGGCTGTAATCGAGCGGATTCGAGCAATACGGGCATTGCAGCGGGCAGGCATAGGTCAGTTCGGCCAACAGCCAGCGCGGCGGGGTGATTTTAGTGTTGTTGAATCCAGCCATTTTTTAAAGCGATGTCGAGAAAAGCGGTGATGTCGTGGGTCAGACCCGAGGCCTCGAACTTCTGTTCCAGTTCGCTGACGATCTGCGCGAGGTCATGCGCGCCGTCGCACAGTTTTAGAATCTCGGCCGAGCTTTGGTTCAGTTCGACCATGCCTTCGGGATACAGGATCACGAATTTTTGCTGAGCTTCTTCCCATTGCAGGCGGTGCATCGGGGAAAATTTGATCGGTTGTTCGGGATTGATACTCATGGGCAATGTGTGCGCCTGTCTGTGTGGAAGTTAGGGGCGTTCCTGTCTTGATGCGCCGCCAGCATGCTTTCGATGCCGTTGGCAGAGGAAGCATACTGGCCGGGCCAAAAATGTCAAATGATTCGCTTGGACGCAGTTCCACAGCAGCCTTAAACGAAGTCAAAACGTTCCGATATGAACCCTGGCGATCGCCCCTTCGACCGCGATCGCTCCGCAAACGCCGTCTCCCGGATCGAGATCATGCAGCGACCAGTCTTCGGCAAGGCCGCAGGATGGCGGTACGCGGAGCATCCGCGGTTGGGCCGGGTCGGTCACGCAGCGCTGCAAGCCCAGCGTGATGCCTTGGCCGACCGCTTTCACGAAGGCCTCCTTGCGCGTCCAGAAACGGAAAAACGCCGGCAAGCGTTCCGCTTCGGGTAGGGTCAGCCAATAGGCCTTTTCCGCCGCGCCGAAGCATTTATCGGCCAGCGCGGCCAGATGGGGCCTGGGTTTGCAGGATTCGATGTCGATGCCGACCCGGCCGTTTCGGCTGAGCACCAGCGCGATCCGGTCGGACGTATGCGACAGGTTGAACGCGACCTCCGGATAATTAGCCAGATACGGTTTGCCGTGGGCATTGCAGGCGAATTGCAATTGCTTCGGCGCGGCAGCGACCGTCTCGCCGAGTACCTGCCGCAGCCGGCCATGCGTCTCGATGTAATGCGCTTGCCGCTGCGGGCTTTTGAGCGCTTGCGCGCGGCTCTGCTCGTCGCGATCGAGCAGGCTCCAGTAATACGGCAAGTCGGCCGCGAGCGCCGCGAGTCTGCCGAGGCGGACATCCAGCGTATGCGCGGTGATCGCCGCCGCGCTGCGCTGCGGCGCGACTTGACTACGGTCCAACGAGGGCAAATCCTTCGCCGCGCGGGTCGCTCGCGGCGCTTAAAGCATGCGAAGACTTGTTCCAGAGTGCTGCCTGCATGTCCCCGTAGCGTTTGGGCTCTACTAGCAAGCGGTGCCCCTTGGCGCTCAGCGCGGCAATGTCGGCCTCGCCCAGTGCGCCCGGTTCATATTGAATCGCATCCGGCAGGTATTGATGATGAAAACGCGGCACCTTGACCCATGAGGTGGGATCGTGGCCCGCCGCATAATCGAGCGCCGCGAGCAGCACCATCGAGATGATGCGGCTGCCGCCCGGCGTGCCGAGCACCGCGACACCACGTTCGTTTTCGAGAAAGGTCGGCGTCATGCTCGACAACATCCGCTTGCCCGGCTGAATCGCGTTCGCCGCGCCGCCGACCAGGCCGTAGCCGTTGCCGGCACCGGCGCTGCTGACGAAATCGTCCATTTCGTCGTTCAGCAGCACGCCGGTACCCTCCGCGACGAAACCGGAGCCGAGCGGAAAATTGATGCTCAAGGTCGCCGCGACGCGGTTGCCGGCCTCGTCGATGATCGAGAAATGGGTCGTGTTCGCGGCCTCCGGTTGAATCGACGTATCTTCGGCCAGCATCGCGCTCGGCAAGGCTTTGTCGTCGCGCATCGTGCTGCGCAGCCCCGCCGCATAATCCTTGTTCAACAGCCGCGCGACCGGAATGTCGACATAATCGGGATCGCCGAGGTACAAGGCGCGATCGTGGTAGGCGCGGCGCATCGCCTCGACGATCAGGTGGGTACGCGTCGGGCCGTCCAGATGAGGTAAATCGTAGGACTCGAGCAGGTTCAACGCCTCGATCAGCACGATGCCGCCGGACGAAGACGGCGCGGCGCTGGTGATTTTGATGCCGCGATAGTCGCCTTTGACCGGCCGGCGTTCGACGATACGGTAGGACCGAAGGTCCTCTGCGCTCCAGATGCCGCCGGCGGCGTTGACGGCTTCGACGAGTCGCTCCGCGACTTCACCCCGGTAAAAACCGTCCCGGCCCGATTGGGCGATCCGCTTGAGCGTATGGGCCAAATCCGGCTGGCGGAGAATCGAAAAAGGCGCGGGCACTTTGCCTTGGGGTAGGAAGATGCGCGAGGACGCTGCATACCTGTCCAGCACTTTCTGCCGCGCCATGATCGACCTGCTCAATTTAGGACTGATCGCAAAACCGGTTGCGGCGTGGCGGATCGCTGGCGCGAGGCTTTCGGCGAGCGGCAGGCGGCCATAGCGTTCGGCCAGATGCGCGAGCGCGGCCGGCAGGCCGGGTATCGCGGCGGCCAGGGCGCCGTCGAGCGATAATTTGGGGATCACCTTTCCCTGGCGATCCAGATACATGGCCTTGTGCGCGGCGAACGGCGCTTTTTCGCGGCCGTCGAGCATCGTTTCGAAGCCGTCGTCGACGCGGTGCAGCAGCCAGTATCCGCCGCCGCCGAGGCCGGAGCCGGAGGGCTCGACGACCGCCAATGTCGCGCTGACCGCCACGGCCGCATCGAACACGTTGCCGCCTTTTTGGAGGATTTCGAAGCCCGCGCGCGTCGCCAACGGGTGCGCGCTCGCGATCGCGGCTCGGCGTACGGGTTGTTCGGCAGGAACTTCCGCCCGCAGCGCCGCAGGCACCAGCAGCAGCAGCGCCGCCAACAGGCAGCGCAGACGTTTGTTTTCAGGCATTCGGTTCCTCCTCATACAGCTTCAATATCATCCGTTTGAACCAGGCCGGCCGGAACAACACGATATAGATGCCGACCACGCTGGTCACCGGCATCGGCCCGATGCCGAGCACGGTCAGCAGGACCAGTACGATCAGCAGTTTGATTCTAAGGCGCATCGCGGCGCTCATCCACGGCATGGAGAAAGGCTAATCCCACTCCAGGATCTTCCACATGTTGATCTGACTGCCGCGGTCACCGTCATTGCCTTGTACGTCCATCCTGCCGTCGCCGTCGGAGTCGATGAAGTAATAGGGCGGGCCGATATCCGGAGTCACCTTGATCATATACAGCCGGCCGCCTTGCCGGTACTCCTGGATCGTATTCTTGCCCTTGCGGATGATCGTAATGTCGGGCTCCAGCGCCTCGCCGCTCTGCACCGGCAGCGGCGGTTCGGGCACCTCCTCGGGAAGCGCTTCGAGTCTGGGCGGCCGTTCATCAACCGCGTAGGCCGGCAGTGCAAGACATAATAAGAATAAAAATCTGCGCATGACGGCGGCTTCCAAAGTCAAAAAATCAGGTTATTTTAATTGTTCAGGCTAACTTGCGGTCAAGCTCTTACCGTGTGGACTAGAATCGGATCTTTTTGCCAGGAGTTCAGCAACGGCTTTCTTCTTCGATCCACGATGCGGTGGTCACGAGTTTCGGCTGCGGAACTCGGGGCACGATTTCTACAATCATTCAAGAACGAACGGTTGACATATTCACGCGCCGAAACCCGCGTATTTTTGAAAACTGCGCCATCGATACGCTTGAGCAGTCGTCTCGCCACTTCATTAGGATAAACCCTGACCAATGCATGCCTTTCCAGTTCATTAGAATCGACATCCTGAATCGAGAGAATTTCAATGTCTTGAACAGATATTCCGGCACTTGTCCCGGCCAAGAAACAATCGTTAAAAACCGGCTCAATGAAAGCCGCTATCTCATATTTCTTGGCGTTCATTGGTATATTTCTAAAAAATATTATCATACCACTCCCTGCTGTATTGGATTAGCCCGTTGCCTGCTAGTATAGGTTCTTGTCTTTAAATCAGACAATCGATATTTATTGGACATTAATATCGACAATTTCGATATTAAAACTGGATCCCCAGCAACAAGCACGCCGATGATTTACCACATCAAATCATCAGGAATCTGGTATTGCGCATACGGATCGTCGATTGGTTGGACGATTTGCGCGGCTGGATCGTTCCATACGATCACGCTGGTCGGGTCGCGCTCGCGGATCTTGCCGGCAATCTCGACCGGCACCACTTCGTAGCGCCTGCGCAGCCTGACGATCGCCAGTCTGCCGGCGCTGATCTGATCGCGCGTCGCTTTCGGCACGAACAGCTTCTTGACCTTGTTCTGATCGGTAAAATGATAGGCCTGGCTGTCGTCAAATTCCTCGATCGCACTCTCGTCGATTGCGAGTCGGTGGTTTTCGATCAATTGCCGGATCTGCGCGGCGATTTGTTTTCTCTCTTCCTGTTCTTGCTTGAGCCGATTCAGTTCCTTGTCGCGTTCGGCTTTTTCGGCCAGCGCCTCCTGCACCATGCGCTTGGCCTCATCCGCGACCTGCACATTGTTATGGCGTTGCTGCTGAACCTGTTTATGTTTCTCGGACTTTGCGGTTCGGGCCTGCGCGGTGGTCACGAGGCCGGACTTCAATAATTGTTCTTGCAGCGATAATTTTTTTTGACTCATAAACACTATCCCAATGACATGATCACACGCCCAATTATAAAGGCTCCTGATTGTTGTCAAAAGGTGTTATTTTACCGGTCATCGCGGCCGGGTTTGCGATGCGGCCCGAGACGGGTACAATGGGCTAAACCTAGGCACTGGAGACCGACCATGAGCGACAACAAAAATAACGACGAACAGTGGCGCGACAAATTGAGTCCCGAGCAATTCGCGATCTGCCGTTTGAAAGCGACCGAGGCGCCGTTTACCGGCAAATACGCGGATTGCAAAACGCCGGGCATCTATCGCTGCGTCTGCTGCGGCAATCCGTTGTTCGATTCCGAGACCAAATACGATTCGGGTTCGGGCTGGCCGAGTTTCTGGGATGCGCTGTCCGCAGACAGCATCAGCGAACATGCCGACAACAGCCACGGCATGCGTCGGGTCGAAGTCACCTGCAAGTCCTGCGGCGCGCACCTGGGCCATGTGTTTCCGGACGGGCCCCGACCGACCGGGCTGCGTTACTGCATCAATTCCGCGTCCCTGGATTTGCGGGAAAGATCATGACCGCCAGGCAGCAGGCCCAGCATTTACTCGACTTCATCGACAAGAGCCCGAGCCCCTGGCATGCGGTCGCCGCGATCGAAACCGCGGTCAAGGCCTTTCAATTCAACCGTCTCGACGAAAGCGGCAAATGGCAGTTGCAGCCGGGCGGGCGCTATTACGTGGTTCGTGACGATTCCTCGATCGTGCTGTTCGTGCTGGGTAGGAAGGCGCTCGCCGAATCCGGCTTCCGCATCGTCGGCGCGCATACCGACTCGCCGGGCTTTCGGCTCAAGCCGAATCCCGCGACAGCGAGCGACGGACTCGCCCGGCTTGGCGTCGAGATCTACGGCGGCCCGATTCTCGCGACCTTTACCGACCGCGACCTGAGCCTGGCCGGGCGGATCAGCTATGTCGATGACCGCGAACGCCTCGCGCACAAGCTGGTGCGCTTCGAGCGCCCGCTGCTGCGCCTGCCGAATCTCGCGATTCACATGAACCGGGGGGTCAACGAGGACGGCCTCAAGCTGCACAAGCAGAACGAATTGCCGCTGCTGCTCGCGCAATTGACCGGCGAGCAATTGCCGCAACCGTATTTTCTGGCGCTGCTGGAACAGGCGGCCGGCACTGCCGCCGCGCAAGTGCTGTCCTGGGACCTGGCGGTTTACGACACCCAGAAAGGCGCCTTCTGGGGCGCGAACCAGGAGTTTATCGCGAACAGCCAGATCGACAACCTGGCGTCCTGCCATGCCGCGTTGCAAGCCCTGCTCGACGAAAACATCCTGAACCTTGCCGACAGCACATTGGTCTGCGCCTTCTTCGATCACGAAGAAATCGGCAGCGAGAGTCACATCGGCGCGGCCGGCAGCTTTCTGACCGACGTGCTGCAGCGGATCAGCATCGCGACGTCGCCGGAGCGCGAGGATCATGCGCGCGCGCTGGCGCAAAGTTTTTTGATCAGCGCGGACATGGCGCATGCCTATCAGCCCAATTTTCCGTCCGCCTATGACGCCGAGCATAAGGTCTTCGTGAACAAGGGCCCGGTGCTCAAAACCCATGCGAACCGCCGTTACAGTTCCGAAAGTATTTCGGCCGCGAATTTCATCCATTGGTGCGAGGAAGCCGGCGTGCCTTATCAGCGCTACTCGCACCGCTGCGATCTGCCCTGCGGCAGCACGATAGGCCCGATCGCCTCCGCTAAGCTCGGCATTCGCGCGGTCGATATCGGTTGCCCGATGTGGGCGATGCACAGTGTCCGCGAAAGCGCCGGCGTCCTGGATCACGATTACATGATCCGGGTGTTGAAGCGGTTTTTTAGCGGCTAATGCCGCGGATGGACGCCTCGGCACGGGCACGAAGTGTGCCCGGTCGGCGCGCTGAATTGATCGCCAGCGCGCCGGTCGGGCGAGTCTTCATCACCGAGGAAGCTCATTCTCCCGCATTGATTTTTCCATACAGGCCATGCGTCTCGTCGTAAGGGCCGGCGGTGAAGAACAAGGTATTGGTGGGCTGATCGAGCACGCCATTGCCAAAGGCGATTCCCCATAAGCCGTCGATCGAAATCTTGCCTCCGCTTTGATTAAGGAGCGGGCCACGGAATTGCCCCTCCCTGACATCAAAAGCATTGATGGTGCCATCGCCGAAATTGGCGATCAACAACTGGTCGCTATGCGCGCCAAAATTGGCGGGCGCCAGCGCGATTCCCCAGGGCGCATTCAAATGTCCGCGCGCCGCGAAACGGCGAATCAGGCAGCCATTGGCATCAAATACATTGACATAACCCAGGCCCCGCCCTGCGACATCATCTTCCTTGTCCGCATCCTGTTTGGCATAGGTGACATACAGAACGCCGTTGATGTTTTGAATGCCGAACGGCGCGAAGCCGGCAGGAATCCTGGGGTCAGAGAAGTTGCAGCTCGGTTGGGTCGTATCTACCAAGTCTAATTTATTAAACGCGTTGTCGAAAACCTGCACTTTTGCATTATGAAAGTCGGTGGCATATAGAAAGTGTGCTGTCCTGTTTAAAGCCAAGCCTTTACCATTGCCGCCTAAGGCGAGGCCTTTGTAAATAGCACCGGCCGTTGTTGATACAGTAACGGCGTCTGTGCTTGGAGGAGCCCACGCAGCCAGCGCGCCGCTTTCAGTGGCAAAGATGAAGCTCGCGCCATTGAAATCATTTTTGTTTGAATTGAAAACAATTCCCGTTGGGTTGCCATGTGTATCGGGCGGAACGGGGGGAATCGTGACGACAAGAGAAAGCGGGGCTCCCGTCCCATCATAAAGCGTCGATGTCCCTGTGCCGTTATTGGCGATCCAGACGGGTCCATTCGGATTGAATGCGATGCCCCATGGATTGATTAGATTGGGATCGGTGTGCGAGGCCACTCCCGCTTGGTCGGCTACCAGGTTCTGCAACTGATAGTGATTCCGCCCCCGATGATGATCGTCGGCCTGCGCAGAAAACTGAAAACAGAGTAGCACGAAAGCCGCTGTTAATGTCGTAAACTGTAAAGGTGAATATCGATTGATGAATTTCATGACACATTCTCCTCGTTATGAAGATGCAACAAAGTTGCAGCTTGGTTTGGATTCAGGTTTTTATCTAAAAAATTTCCCAATAATGTAGCCGTTCCTTTGTTTTTATATATCCAGAATTTGGAGTCAAAGGTTCAATGGCCGTTCAAAAATATTATTTGCATTGGGTTCTTGCCGGATCATCCCGAACATCCCTTTCCTTGCATATTTACACAGACATTTACAGATTCTTGGTCGATAGATTGAAGCCTACGATCCCGGCAAACTCGTTGCCGCTCTGTCGTTCCGGCACGGACACGCCCAGATACATTTGGCAGCGTGGTGTGACATTCAACAACAGATTAACCGTCGCCCCCGATAATGCCTGATGCCCGCTGACATAGTCCATCTGCAAGGACAATGTATTTTGAATGAAGGTGATTTCGGCGCCGGTGATAAAGCCTACCTGGCGCGAGGTACCGGTTAATGCCGCATTCGCCAAATAAGCCCCGCCGTGCAGCGATAGCCAGGCCGCGACATCGTATTGATTCTCCAGATAGGTGTAGTTGTACCATAATTGCGGCTGAAGATTGAACAGCGCCAGTCCGTTCTGTGAACCGAGAAGCAGCGAAAAATCATCGTCAAGAGCAAAGGATTTGGCGATATTCAGGAACACGTCGCCGACAAATTGCGTATTGCCGCCCGCTAACGGGGTGTTCAGTAACGACAGGCTAAAATCCCAGTCATGCGTCGCGGAGTACCCGACAGTGATATTTTCAAGAGTCCCCTGTCTGTACACCGCCGTTTCCGAGTTGGCGGTCCAGGCATCTTCATAGTCGGTGATCGGGTGAATTTTTAAGCGTTTTTGTTGGCGATGAGCCTCGGATTTATGCTTGCGATCGGCGGCGCAGGCACTATCGGCGGACAGTAAAAAATAAACGAGTAGACAGAGGGCGGGGATACAATTCGACACGATGTTTTGATCGCAAGGACAGGGTTTGTTATACAAAGGGTGCGTCGTCGTCATTGGCAACCGACCCTTTGCCTATGGCCTCTGCCGCCACCAATAGATTACCACCATCGCGCCATTGAACGGCAACCGGCTCGGATAGTCAAAAGGTTATTTCAAAACAGGGGGTGGAATCATGCACGCACCTCGCGTTAACGGGCGCTTCAACCCCGTTCTAGGCGCTGTTTTTGCCGTTTTGTGGCTGATTTCTACGGGCGTTCATGGCCAAGGCGAAGACAATGGCGCGCCGCCTCCCACGCCTTCGACCCTCGGGACAGGCAGTGAACTGCCGCCGGTAGAACAGGCGCTGGTACCCGAGGGCGTTTTCGCCGCCGAACTGGCGCAAGCCTTAAAACTCGGGCCCGTCGCGGATGACGCCAAGGCGGAAGAACTGTTGAGCACTCTCGGCATTGAACCCGAACATGGCTGGATAGCGGAATATCCGGTCACCCCGGCGGTACTCGGCGATATTGAGAAAGACGTCGCCGCCGCCAGCGCTGCCCGGACGCTCGCCCTGACCCAAGAACAGGCGCTAAAGGCGGTCGAACAGTTGAAATCCAGGCTCGGTTTTACCGTGAAGCCGGGGCCGGACATTCCTGACAACCTGATCAAAAAACAGGGCAGCACCACGCTCTACCGATACACCGATGCCAAGGGCGTGACGCACTTCACCGACGTTTATGATTCGATACCGGAGGGGTATCGCAAGAACGCTAAAAAGATTCGTGCACCGAAACCACCCAAGCCGGTCGATCAGACCGGCGCCAACGCGGCAGAATCGCTGGCGCCTGAGTACATCGCGAAGCCTAATACCGAAAGCATCGACGCGCATTACGACGACTCAGGTCCCCCCATGGTGACTTACTATGCGCCGCCGGATCCCTATGCTTACCTTTACGTTTGGGTGCCTTATCCCTTCTGGTCCACGGGTTTCTATTTCCCCGGTTACTTCGTTTTGAACAATTTCCGCCGCCAGGTGTTTTTCCACCGGCATCCGTATTTTGTCAGTCATCATGCCCGCAACCCAGGTTTTGATCAACATCCGCGGGGTGTTCCGGCGAATCCGGCCGAGTCAGGCCCTGCCTCGGGTGATGGCAAGACGCCATCGCGCGGGTATTCGACCGCCCCTGCTCAAGCCGGCGCGAAGGCCATTTTCGCGCTCAAGCAAAACCAGCGCCGCCCCCCGCGGCAAGGGGGCGCGGCACCCCGAAAGGGCGTGCCGGAACATGCGTTTGCTGCCGGCGGGCAGGGGATGGCTCAGGGCACTGTGCCGGCATGGCAGAATCGTCGACGGGGAGAGCGGTATCCTGACACTGCCAGGCCTTTGCCGAACATGAATGACCGCGTTTTCAATCGGCAAGCAGGGGCGCGTCGGATTGATGAATCGAGGGCCCCCCGGTTTAGTTCCGCGCCGGCTTTCAATCCGGATCGGGTTTTAAGACCGCGCCCGTCTTTCGGTCATGCGGTTTCCGGAGGCTTCCATCGCGGCGGGGATTTTCAAGGTGGGGGAGGTTCCTCCGGGCGTGGGGGATCTTTGAGAGGAGGTTCAAGCGGCGGACGCCGGTAAGCGCAGCCACCCGATGCGCCAGGCAGTCTGCGCGGTATCTCTGCCATAATTCATGCCGGGTGGACCTGAAAAGCCGACATTCCTTGAACGTGTCCGCAATAGCTGCCGTTATTGGAGGAAATTACGATGATGAAACAAAACAACTGTTTACTGATACTGAAGCTGTTAGCCGTTTTGCTCACTAGCATCAATGCGCAAGCCCGGGGTGGAGGCGGTCATGGCGGAGGAAGCGGCTTTGGCGGGGGTGGGGGCCATGGCGGTGGAAGCGGATTCGGTGGCGGTGGAGGCCATGGTGGCAGTGGACATACGGGAGGAGGGCATATGGGAGGAGGGCATATGGGAGGAGGGCATATGGGCGGCGGCTATGGTCATTTCGGCGGGCATTCGCACCACACGTCCTTTTATTACCTTGGGTCGCCGTTTTTCTGGTCCTCATACGGCTACTGGCCCTATACGTCCTACCCTTCCTATTATTCGCCGGACATGACATTGATCTTGCCGCCGCTGCGTTATATAGACAAGAACGTCAAGCCGAAAATACAGCCATTGGAGCCAGACACATGGGATTATTGCGCCGAATCCAATGGGTATTATCCTTATGTGAAGGCCTGCCCCGGAGGATGGCGGAAAATCGACATGCAGCCGGTAGGCCAGGCTTCAGGCTATTGGTATTATTGCGGGAAGCCCGCTGGCTATTACCCTTATGTCAGGACATGCGCGATCTCTTGGCAAAAAATCGTTCCTTGATGGAGTGCTACCCCTATGAAAGCCTTACTGTGTTTATCCTTGATCTTGACGCTCGGGTCTTGCTCGACGCTGCCAACCGATCCGAGCATTTTGGTGCTTCCCGGCACTGATAAAAATCTGACGATGTTTCATGCCGACGATGTGCTGTGCCGACAATTTGCCTATGGGCAAGTGCTCGCGTCATCGACGGAGCGCGATGACGCGAGAGACCAGCAAGTTTACGATATGAGTTACATGCAATGCATGTATGAAAAAGGGCATCGAGTTCCGGTGCCGGCCGAAATGTCATACGAAACGATCCAGGACTGGCATGTGCCGCCGCCTTCGAATACGCCGCCTCCGCAGTAGCCCTGCTTAGGCGTTGCCTGTGTTTGCGGATAACGCTCGTGTTTGAGCTCGGCTAAGGCAATGCAAAACGGCACGGAAAGCACGATCGATTGCCCGCCAACCCACACGCCGCCAGGGCGCTATCAATAAGAACGGTAAAATGCAGCGTCCGCATTGCCTCCTGCTCCCTGTGTCATGCGTTCTGGGCTTACGTTGCCCGCGTGAAGCCCCTCACAATATTGCGACAGTGTTAATCCGTAAGACTCTTATGATCCCGTGTTTGACGCGCAGAAATTGTATTTTTTGGAGCTGACGCGGCAGAATCAGTCAAAATGGACTATTTTAATAGTATTTTAAGTGATTGTAATCACTAGAGCGCCGGCTAATCTATTCCGCGCCGGTCAGCTTTGCTGATGCCGCTGTATTTAGCGCCAGTCTTTGCACTATTTGAATGTCGAGGAGAGCCGCATTGAGCTTTTGGAATTACGAAGCGTTAGGTTTTGTCATCCTGGCCTATGGCGTGGTTTTTTTGATGCTGTGCCTGATCGTCTTGATACTGCCAAAGTATAATACGACGTGGGGCTTCGCGCCGCATCTGTCGCTGTTGGCATCGTTTAGCATTCTGCACGGGATGGCGGAGTTTATCGGGCTGCAGGGGAGCAAGAACCCGGGCCTGGGGTGGGCCTGGTCAAGCTGTTTTTTGCTGTTAGTGTCCTATCTGCCGTTGCTGGAGTATGCGCGTCGGGCCTGGAACGACAGGTTCGGTGCGCTCCGATTGTCTGGATCCGGCTTGTCCGGCGTGACGAGCGTGATGTTTGTCGTGCTCGTGTTCAACCCGTGGACTCCGATTGACCGACTGCTGACGGATTTGCGGCTATTCGCCGTCGCCGTGATGACCTTGCTGTCCGGCAATGGGGTGATCTCCATGCTGCGCACCCAGACAAGAAAGGGTGTAGGAAGCGGCCGTCATGGGGCCGGGCTGCTTATCATGGCGCTGGTATGCATCTGCTACGCCTTATCTTCTTTCCTGCTGTTGGATTCGGAACTGAACCGGCCGACAGGATTGCAGGCCTATGGCAATGACTTTTCTTTGGTCGATCCCGCCGTGCAGTCAATGCGTACCGTGTTTACCGTGGTCGCTTCCTTGGGACTTGTCGCGCTCGTGCTGTTGGCGGGTGAAGATTGCCCGATAGACGCCATCGCCTTCAATGGGTCGAAGAAAGCGATCGTGATCACCGATGCCCAGCATGTCATTTTGCGCATCAATCATGCCTTCACCGAAGCCACCGGCTTTACGCCGGAGGATGTGGTCGGCCAGAACATCAGTTTGCTCAAATCAGGTCGGCATGAGGACGCCTTTTATGATGCCATTCAGGAGAGCGTCGATCGCAGTGGAAACTGGCAAGGGGAAATCTGGGAGCGGCGCAAGAACGGCGAAATTTATCTGTCGTGGTTATTCATCTCCGCGGTGAAAGACGGCTCCGGCGCGGTGATTTATTGCGTCGGCATGCGCATCGACATTACCGAACGAAAAACGATGGAGGAAGAGATAAAACGGCTGGCGTTCTTCGATCCGCTCACCCAGCTTCCGAACCGTCTGCTGCTGAAAGACCGGTTGAAGCACTGCATTGACGCGGAAAGACGAACGGGACAGAAACTGGCCTTGCTCATGTTGGACCTGGACCGCTTCAAGGCCGTCAATGACCGGCTTGGACATATGGCGGGCGATGAGTTATTGCAGCAAGTCGCCAAAAGAATCACCCGGCGGTTGCGCAACATCGACATGGTGGCGCGTTTGGGGGGCGATGAATTCATCGTGTTGCTGGAGAACATCCACCATCCGCAAGATGCCTCCCGCGTTGCCGAAGATATCATCAAGGAACTCAGCAAACCCTTTACGTTGTGCCAAAACCACGATGTCTGGATTGGCGCCAGCATCGGCATCAGCCTGTTTCAACAACACGGCGACAGCCTTGAAGTCTTGATGGATCATGCCGATAAGGCCTTGTATCAGGCAAAAGACCGTGGTCGCGGCTGCTTTGCCTATTTTTCTGAAGATCTGACGATCGCCGCGCGTGAGCGTATCGAACTGGAAACCCGTTTGCGCCGGGCGATTCAGCAGCAGGAATTGTGTGTGTTCTATCAACCGCAAGTCGATATTGCGAGTGGCCTGATTGTCGGCGCCGAGGCCTTGGTGCGCTGGCTGGACCCCACCGAAGGGCTCATTCCGCCTGCCCGCTTCATCCCGATTGCCGAAGAGACCAGTCTGATTGAAGAAATTGGCGAATGGGTGCTGCGGGAAACCTGCAACCAGGGGCAGTATTGGCAAGTTTGCGGCTTACCGCCGATAACCCTGGCGGTTAATATTTCCCCATACCAGTTAAAGCGTTGCGACCTTAATGCCCTGGTGGCCGCGATTCTGGCAGAAACCGGTTTTCCAGCGCAATTGCTGGAATTGGAAATCACCGAAAGCGGTATCATGGAGAATCAGGCTAACGTGACCGAAATTCTGAACAACCTCCGGCGTCAGGGCATTCGCTTGGCCATCGACGATTTCGGCACCGGTTATTCCTCGCTGGCCTATCTGAAGAGCTTTCCCCTGAATGTGCTGAAAATCGACAAGCGATTTATCGATGATATTCCGCATAGCAAGGACGGCATGGAAATCGCCGCCACCATTATCGCAATGGGCCACACCCTGGGCTTAAAAGTCCTGGCGGAAGGCGTGGAAACGCCGGAGCAGCTGGCCTTCCTGCGCAAACAAAACTGCGACATCTATCAGGGATACATCAAGAGCCGCCCCTTATCGGCTAGGGAGTTCGCGGAGTTATTGCGGGAGCAAGTCGCTTATAGTGAAACTCAAGGCAGCCTGTTTTCGACCTACCAACACTGACGGAGTCTATTTTGTAAACCATTCGTATCCCCCGTCGCCGCACAGGCTCCCTTTTCAGGTTCAGGAAAAAGGCGCCATCACCTAATTTTCGCCATTACCCTCGCGTCCGTGTCTGATGCGGTCTGTCAAATCCTGTCACGCCCGACAGCTCTAGGCGCCGCCAAGGTCTGAGGCAGAGCAAGCCGGCTGCGGGTTGTGGTCGGCATAGGGCTATTCACTAGGTTATCTGCTGCAGATAAACAGGGTACACCCGAGGCCGATCAGTAGTTAAGGATTTGATAAAAAATAACTTTCCTACAAACGCCACAGACCTGCCAGGTTTAAAAACCTGGCAGGTCTTATAAAATTTCTTATATTTTCATAAGCTTATCGCGTCAATATCCTCGGTATTTTTTCACAAGCAGTGAGTGGAAAATACCGCATCTTTAAAATCGCCCTCCGAGTATAGTTTTATTCAACAGGGAGGATTGTTCTTTTTATCCTGATTTTTACATTTGAAAAAGTTATCTTTCTAGCGTTCATGCTATCAAGAAAATGACAAGGTGATAAACAATGCAATCGACAAGGAATGCCCCTACTGGGCCGTTATAGGGGGCTGGCAGCATATTGAGTGCAAATTGAACAGAAGATCCAACCGTAAAACTTTAGACATTTTCCGCTCGTAACAGAGCCTTAAAAATTTAGGAGACTCACAATGATTGTAAGAACTTTGAATGATCTGATTGGCACGGAAAGGGACATCGAATGGGGTAATGGAAATAGCCGGCGCTTCTTGATCGAGAAAGACAAGATGAATTTTTCTTTGACCGACACCGTCTGCAAAGCCGGTTCAACCTCCCTGCTCGAATATAAAAATCACCTGGAAGCGTGCTACTGCATCGCCGGCGAAGGCGAGATTCACGATCCCAGCACCGGCGCGATCTATCCGATCGCGCCGGGCAGCATGTATGCCCTGGACAAGCACGACAAACACTATCTCGTCGCGAAGGACGAACTACGCCTGGTCTGTGTCTTTCAACCGGCGCTCAGGGGGGACGAATCGCATCAGTTGAAAGCCGATGGCAGTTCGACCTATTGAAACCGCAGGAGTATCCGACATGCAGTTCACCACTCACGATGACAAGCAAACCCAGGACCCTCAGGACATTCGTCAGACACTTCGCGATTTGGGCGAGGCGTTGAGCGAAGATCATGTCGCTTGGGATCAGCGCGCGGAATTCCCTTGGCATAAGTGGCAACTGATTCGGAAGTCTAATCTTTTGGGGCTGCCTTTTCCGGTCGAATGGGGGGGCAGCCATCAGGACTTGACGACGACGATCAGCCTGCTCGAACAGCTCGGTTACCATTGTGCCGATGCCGGTCTGAACGTGGCCGTCAGCACCCAGATCGTCAGCGCCGGCATTCCGCTGCTGCGCTTCGGCAGCGCCGAACAGAAGCAGCGCTATCTGCCGAGGATCTGCGCCGGCGAAATCGTCTGCGCCCATGCGATCACCGAGCCCGGCGGCGGTTCGGATGCGTTCGGCATGGCGACCACCGCCGAGGCGCGCGGCGACCGTTATATCCTGAACGGGCGCAAAACTTTCATCACGAACGGCCCGATCGCCGATCTATTCGTGATTTACGCGATGACCAATCGCAATCTCGGCGCCTTGGGCGGGTGCAGCGTGTTTCTGGTGGAACGGGGCACGCCCGGTTTCAAGATCGGCGCGCCGATCGCGAAAATGGGCTTGAGAACATTGCAACTGGCCGAGCTGGAATTCGACGACTGCGAGATAAGCCGCGACAGCATGCTCGGCAAACCCGGCTACGGCTTTCCGATTCTCGAACATGTGATGCGCTGGGAAATCCTGTGCGGGTTCTCGATCAACGTCGGCGAAATGCAGCGCCGCTTGGAAAGATGTATCGATTATGCCAAGAAGCGCAAGCAGTTTGGTCATGCGATCGGTGGCTATCAGGCGGTCGCCCACAAAATCGTCGATATGCAGATCGGCGTGACCACGTCGCGTGAACAACTGCGCAGGACCGCGGGCAAAGTTCAGCGCAATGAAAACTCGACCATCGATCTGGCGATCGCGAAACTGGTTACCAGCGAAGCGAATGTTCAATCCGCCTTGCACGCGGTCCAGATTTTCGGAGGTAAGGGTTACATGGCCGAGTACGGGATCGAAAAGGAGCTGCGCAATTCAATCGCGGGCACTCTCTATTCGGGTACGTCGGAAATTCAACGCAACAAGATTGCAAGTATGCTGGGGCTGTCATGATGAATACGTTAATTGTCGAACATCTCAAACGAGCACGCCATAAAACGCCCGCGGCGAGCGCGGTCATTTTTCGTGGCACTCACCACTGTTACGCCGAACTGGATCGAGGGTCCGATCGGATTGCCTGGGGCTTGCACGCCCTCGGCGTCGAAGCGGGCGCAAGGATCGGTCTGTACCTCGACAAATCGATGCAGGCGGTCGCCTGCATGTACGGAATACTGAAGGTTGGGGCCGCTTATGTGCCGATGTCGACGAGCGATCCGGCGGCCAGGACCCTGTACATGCTGAACAACTCCGGCGCGCGTTTCGTCATCGTCGCGGGCCAGCCCGGCCCCGAACTGAACGCGGCCCTGGAGGCCGCGGGCATTGCGAAGGTCTATGTGAACGACCTGCTGGCCGAAGAGCGCAAACTGGTGTTGAGCTTCATCCCGTATCCGGTCGCGAGCCGGGACATCGCCGCGGTGCTGCATACGTCCGGCTCGACCGGCGACCCGAAAGGCGCGATGATCACCCACGGCAACCTGGCCGTGTTCTTGCAATGGACCGTCAGCGCCTTTGGCTTGCATCGCCATGACCGTTTGCTGAGCCATGCGCCGTTGCAATTCGATTTATCCTTTTTCGACATTTTTTCGGCGGCCGCCGCCGGCGCGGCGGTCGTGCTGGCCGAACCCGAGGATACCGGCAATGCGGTCAGAATGGCGCAACTGGTCGAGGCAACCGGGGTGACCGTTTGGCAATCGGTGCCGCCGGCCCTGACATTGATGACGCTGTCTCTGCACGGTGAACGGATGCCGACGGTCAGGCAGGTGCTGTTTGCGGGCGAACCGATGGCCAGACAAACCTTGCTGAAACTGCCCGGCTTATTCCCGCAGGCCCGGCTTCATAACGTGTATGGCTGTACCGAAACGAATGACACCTTCATGTACAGCCTGCCGATGAATGTGCAAGAAGCGCCCGACCCGTTACCGATCGGCCGCGTGCTCGCGCACATTCGCTATCGGATTGTCGACCAGGACGAGCAGGACGTGGCGCCGGGCGAGCAGGGGCATTTACTGGTCGCCGGAGAGACCGTGATGGCGGGATACCTCGGCAGCCCTGCCCGGAGCGTCGGCGCGGACGGTTATTACCGGACCCATGATCTGGTCTCCGAAGACAACAGTGGCTTGCTCCAGTTCCATGGCCGTATCGATGCGGTGATCAAGACCAACGGCTACCGGGTCAATCTGACCGAGATCGAGGACTATTTATACCGTTCCGGCAAGTTCAAGGAAGTCGCCTTATTCAGCGTCAAGGACGATGCGATCGGACAGCGCATCGTCGCCACGCTGCGGCCGTTGGCCGGCGTTAAATGCTCGGCGCTCGACCTGAAAATTTATTGCGCGCGCGGCTTGCCCAAGTACGCGATTCCGCACAGTTTCCATTTTGTCGAGCACGAATTACCCAAGGGAAACACCGGCAAAACCGACCGCCGCCATATCGCTTCCCTGTGGCAACAAGAACAATTACTAAAAAAACAAACCTTACCAGGAGAAAAACACTATGAACTCGCGTGAGCTGTTGACTCGTTTTATCACGAACGAATTTTTGGACGGCAATGACAATGAAAGCATTCCGGACGACTTGGATTTGATCAAGTCAGGCATCGTCGATTCACTGGGTACGCTCAGGATCGTCGCGTTTCTGGAAGAAAGCCTGAATGTGATCATCGAGCCCGAGCAGATGCTGCCCCAGAACCTGAGTTCGATCGGTGCGATTATGAACCTGGTGCAGGCCAACACGTCCGCGGGTCAGTGAGATGGCAAGTGCCTTCCTTCGTCAATTGATCAGCGGCACGACGCCGCCGGAACGGGCCGAGTTTCACGCCTTCCTGGATCGCATCGTCAGCAACGAAGCGAATAAAACAGAGGTCGTGGCTTTTCTGGCCGGCTTGTCGGCCCGGCCCTTGTGCCCGGAAAACATCGGCCATTTCGTGTCCCATTACTTTCAGACCGCCCCGGTGAAGCATTTGCCCGGCGCGGAGGGCGCGGTCAATATCGTTGGCACCGGCGGAGGAAAAATCGGCACCTTCAACATCAGCACTGCGGTCGCCTTCGTCGCGAGCGCGGCGGGCGCGAAGGTCTTGAAAAGCGGTTCGGCGGCTTATACCAGTCAATGCGGCTCGCTTGACGTGCTGGTCGCGCTCGGCGTGCCGATGCCGGCCAGCGAGTCCGAACTGGCCGACATGCTCGCGGAGTTCGGGCTGGGATTCGTGACCGCGTCTCATTATGGGCCGTTGTTGAAGCAGTTGGTGCTCAAGACCTTGCCGCTGTCCTTTCGGGATATCGCCGGCTTCATCAATACGATCGGCCCCTTGCTGTGCCCCTTCGCGGTAGCCGGTCAACTGATCGGGGTGGGTCAGATCGAGCATCTGGACGTTTTCGGCGCATTCTTCGCCGAGCAGCCAAAACCGGTCAAGACGCTTTTGGTGCATTCCTCTTGCGGGCTGGATGAGTTTTGCAGCAACGGCGTCAATGACTGCCGTCTATTCGATCGAGGTAGCCGGCAATTCCTGCTGTCTTCGTCCGATCTTGGTTTCGACGAGGGCGCGTTGGCCGATCTCGCGGGCGGCAGCGTGACGGAAAACGCAAGCCGGCTGCGCGCCGTTCTCGGCGGCCGGTTGCCAGGGATCGCACAGAACACCGTCGTGCTGAACAGCGCCGCATTATTGTTCCTTGCAGGCGTCACACCCAGTATCGAGGACGGTATTGGCCTGGCTACGCAGACGATCGAGGACGGCAAGGCGACCGAGCAACTGGAGCGCGTGATCGCCTGGGGCGCGAAATCCATCGCGAAGGCCCCTTCGGCTGGCGCGATGGTATAAACCGATAAGCCAACGGAACGCATCCACGATGAAAAGCCATAATCCTTTTTTCGACCGCCTGAGCCAGGCCAAGCACACCGGCAGCATGCCGGTGATCGCCGAGATCAAGGTGCATACCCCCAAAAATGGCGACCTGCTCAGGGATCGCAGCGTCGAAAGCGTGGCCGAACTGTATGAGGGTTTCGGCATGGCCTGTCTGTCGGTCGTCACCGGGCACTGGTTCAAAGGCTCGACACAGCTGCTGCGGCGCGCCAGCGCCGTCAGCCGCCTGCCGATTCTGCGCAAGGACTTCATCGTGACTCGGTCGGCGCTCGAACGCTCGAAGGAAATCGGCGCCTCGGCGGTGTTGCTGACCAAACAGCTGACCGATGATGCGCAGCTCAAGACACTCGCGGACCATGCCCTGCGCCTGGGCTTGACGCCGTTTATCGAAGTCGGCTCGGCCGAAGCGGTTCAGGATTTCCGCGTCGATCAGGACGCGATTATCGCCATCTGCAATCGCGACATCAAAACCCGGGAAACCGACGCCGGTGATATCGGCAAAAGCTTGACGCTATTGGCCGCGGCGAAAGCCACTGGCGCCGGCCTGGTGGTCAGCGCCAGCGCCATCGAAACCGGCGCCCAGGCCAAACGGCTTTTAGACGCGGGCTTTGATGCCTTGCTGATCGGAACCGCATTCCTGCAGGCCCCCGATCTCGCCCGGATGCTGCACGAATTCCGTGCCGCCTTGAAAAATGAAACTCGCGGCATGACCGCTTCACCCAATCACTTTTGATTTCTAAAGGCCCGACGATGAATACCCCTTATCCTAACTTAGAGAGCAACAACCGCATTCAGGTCAAAATCTGCGGGATGACCCAGGCGGACGAACTGAACCTGCTGGACCAAATCGGCGTGGATTATGCCGGGCTCTGGTTCAATGTGCCGAACGGAAAATACACGCTGGACAAGCAACGCTTCATCCAGCTCGCGCGTACCCCGGTCCGGCGCTTAAAGTGCATCGGCGTGACCACCGAAAGCAATCCGGAGCTGATCGGCGAATGGGCCCGTGAGGCCGGACTGAGCGGAATACAGCTGCACGGCTTCCAGCTGCCGATCGAAGTCACGGCGATCAAACGCCGCCTTGGCGATCAGGTCGCGCTGCTGAAGGTCCTGCATATCCAGAACGGCAGATGCCTGGAAAAGCCCTTGCTGAAGGAGTACGAACGCTGCGGCGCCGATGCCTTCATTCTGGATAATTTTATTTCGCGTGAACGCTCGGGGAGTACCGGTCAACGGGTTCCCGCCGAGGCCGTCGCGATGCTGGTCGATCTCTTCGGCGCGGAGCGGGTATTTTTGGCGGGCGGCCTGGATGAACAGGGTGTGCGCGATCTGCGTTCGCAAACGCCCTTGCTCGGCGTCGACATCGACTCCGGCGCGCGCATTCAGTCCCGCATCGATCCGCAACGGGTGAGCGCCATCGTATCGGCCGCGCGTGGCCGGTTCAACTGAGTCGAAGGCGCCGTCATGAAAGGACAGATCCTGGAAAAGTCGATGACCCATTCCCGGCAAAATGGAAAGACCGAGTTGGTGTTTTTCGTGAATGCGGGCGACCCCAGCCTGGAGGTGACCTATCAAATGCTGAAGGTGCTCGCCCGCCAGGGACTGGTCGCGGTGGAGCTGTGCGTGCCTTTTCCGAAGTCGCTCACCGACGGACCGTTGATCCGCGCCTCCCATGAGCGGGCGTTAAGCAACGGAGTGGATCTTGACGGTGTGCTCGCGCTGACCCAAAAAGCGCGCGAAGAACTGGATCTGGCGATCGTGATCCTGGCCGACTACAGCCATACCGTCAAACCGATCGGGATCGAGCGTTTTCTGGAGCGCTGCCTGGAGGCCGGCGCCGCCGCGACCCTGATCCATTGCCTGCCGCCCTTGCTCAGGAAGGCCTACGTCCGCCACTCCGAGCAGTTGGGCTTGGGACGCATCATGAGCTTTTTCATCGGGTCTGACCCGGACACGCGCGCCGCGGCATATCGGGAAACCCAGGGATTCATTTATCTCGTTTCCCGTTTCGGGCGCACCGGCAATCGCGTCGACTTCGATGCCGAGATGCTCGGGCAACTGCGCGCGATTCGAGCCGAAACCGACAAGCCCCTGGCCGTCGGTTTTGGCGTGAAGACCCGGGACGATGTGGCGGCGCTGCGCGCCGGCGGCGCCGACGCGGTGATCATCGGCAGCGCGGCAACCGCGATTGTCGAGCAGAATCTGGCCGCGCCGGCACAAATTCCGGGTGAGTTTGAAAAACTGGTCCGTGATTTTGCCTCCGCCTGCACCGCCGTAAAACAGTCGCCGGCAGAGCCCGCAATCACGGCTGAATCATAACAATCAAGCAAGCAGAGAGGAAACAGCGATGCACGCAAATGAACAACAACCGACCCTGGCGGTCACCGAATTTCTGGACTGGGACAGCGACGCGGTTCGCGAATTTACCGAGAGGGCGATTGGAACGGAACGCGATCCGGTGCAGCAAGCGGTCAAATTATTCTACGCCGTGCGCGACAAGATACGTTACGACGTCTACGGCATCGACATGTCGCGGCAGGGCTTGAAGGCCAGTTCGATCATCAACAAGCAAGCGGGATTCTGCATCCACAAGTCGATCGTATTCGCGGCGGCGGCCCGGAGTCTCGGCATTCCCAGCAAGCTGACCTTTTCGAACGTCAGAAACCATATCAGCACCCCGGCGCTGAAGGAACTGGTCGGCGGCGATGTGTTTCACTATCACGCCTATGCGGAGGTGTTTCTGGATGGCAGGTGGGTCAAGGCCACGCCGGTCTTCAATGCGATGCTGTGCCGGCTGTTCGGCATCAAGCCGCTCGAATTCGACGGCATCCGCGACGCCACCCTGCAAGCCTACGACAGCGAGGGCAACGAGTGCCTGGACTTTCTCGAATACCACGGCAGTTTTAGCGATTTTCCTTACGAGCAATGTATTGCCGACCTGAAGCTCCACCATCCCCGGCTGTTCCTGGACGGTGGCAAAACCGCCCGCGGCAATCTGCCCCGGGAAATCAACCCGGCGCATCTTGCGTGCAACCCTGAATTGGCCCGCGACAAGGTCGAAATCCCCTGCTCATGATGACAAGCGATCAAATCACAGACTTACGCTCCGCGCTCGATTTTTTGCAAGGTCGGGATGGCGAACTGGAATCGGTTGCACAACCGGTCAACGCCTACTGCGAGCTCGCCGCGATCTATGCGGAAAAGGGCGGCGGCGTGCCGGTGCGCCCGCCGACCCGCCGCGGCCCGGCGCAGCTGTTCAGTCGGGTGATGCCGGCGGAGCGCCCCGTGGCGCTCGGTATCTTCGGCACGCGCGCGCGCTGCGCGGCCTACATCGGTACCACCGCCGACAAAATCGCCGAGCGTCTGATCGAAGCCGCGCGCGATCCGATACCGCCCCGCTTGACCGAACAGGCACCGGCGCACGCGCAGGTGCAGACCGACAACATTGATTTGCGGGCATTGCCGATACCGACGATGACCGTGGACGATGCGGGCCCCTACATCACCCTGGGTCTGGTGATGGCGAAGGACCCGGAAAGCGGCGGGCGTAATATTTCGGTGCACCGGATGTGCGTGCAAGGCCCCGATACGCTGACGATCTGGATGGTGCCCGGACGCCATCTGGAGTCCTTTTATTTGGCGGCGAACGCGCGTGGACGACCGCTTCCGATCGCGATCCATATCGGCTTGGACCCGGCCGTCTATATGGCTTCGTGTTGCCCGAGCCCGCTGGTGCCGCTGGGTTTCAACGAACTCGATGTCGCCAGCCGCCTGCGTGGCCGCCCTTTCGAGATTACGCCGTGCCGTAGCATCGATGCGGAGTGCATCAGCCACGCCGAATACGTACTGGAAGGCGAGATTACCGATCGGGTGCTGCCCGAAAGCCGGTCTTCAAAATATTCCCTGCCGGAATTTCTGGGTTATAACGGGCCGCCCCATCCGGGGCTTCCGGTCGTCAAGATCAAGGCCATCACGCATCGCCGCGAGCCGATCTACCAGAGTGTGATCGGGCCCGGCTATGAGCAGTCCAACCTGCTGGCTTTTGGACTGGAAGCCGCGATCCTGGATTTTCTGCGCAAACACGTTTCCCCCCGGATCCTCAATGCCTATTGCAGTCCTGGCGGAGGCGGCTATCTGTTGCTGTTTCTGCAGTTTGATAAACAGTGCGCGCAGGACGACGGGATGGTCCGGCAAGCCGGTTTGGCGGTTTTCGGCGCCTTCAAGATGATCAAGCAAATCGTGCTGGTCGATGACGATGTCGATGTGTTCAGCGAGGAAGACGTCTGGTGGGCGATGACCACCCGCTTCCAAGTCGATCAGGATTTGATCAGCATTCCGAATGTGCTTGGCTTTCCGCTGGATCCGAGCCAGAGTCCAAGCTATTCGCCGGCCATCGGCAGTCCCGGGCTGACCGCCAAAGCCCTGTTCGATTGCACGGTACCGTATCGGCTCAAGGAGACCTTCCGGCGCGCGGAGTTTGGGTGATCAGCAAGCGGCTGCGCCGGCGTGTTTTATCGCGCTCGTCATCATTTCGAATAAACAGAATTAGGGAAAAAGTCATGTGGTTAACTGCAAGTAAAGACGCGATCAGATCTAGTATCCCATTTAAATGCGGGGGGCTGTTCGGCTTGCTGTGGTTCATGAATGCCGCGCATGCGACCGAAGGCGGCCGCTCGATCTATCCTCACGGGCCGGAAAACACGCCGCTGGCGTTGCCCCCTCCCGGAGTCTATTTCACGAATTTCGTGGATGTTTACCGGTCGAATCGTTTCAATGACGGTCAGGGTCGTTCCCTAATCGATGATTTCGATCTGAACGTGGAAGCCGATATCGTTCGGGCCACCCATGTGACCCAGCAGAAATTGCTGGGTGCTTCCTTTGCCTGGCAGGCCTTGCTGCCGTTTGTGCATATCGATGTCAAGGCCGGCGGGCGCCAGCAGAGCAAGGCCGGCGTCGGCGATTTGACCTTGACGCCATTCATTCTGGGCTGGCATGCGGAGCGGTTTCACTGGGCCGTGGCGACCGATGTGACTTTTCCGACCGGTGCGTACGACAAAAACGATTTGGCTCATGCCGGGCTGAATATTTTCAATGTCGAACCGATTTTGATCGCAAGCTACAGCGATCCTCAGGGTTTCGAGGTCTCGGCAAAGATGATGTATGATTTTAATTTCGAGAATCCGGCCACGAAGTATCGCTCCGGCCAGGAGTTTCACGTCGATTATTTCGCCGGCTGGCATCTGGGGAAGCTGACATTGGGGGTCAACGGCTACGCCTATCAGCAAGTGACCGATGATCAGGTCAACGGCGTGCGCGTCGGTGCGGACGGCAACCGTGGGCGGGCCTTGGCATTCGGGCCGCTGTTGCGCTACGACATCGGTCACGTGCCGATCGTGTTAAGCTGGCAGCACGAGGCCTGGGTTCAGGATCGCCCTGAAGGCGATAAATTCTGGTTGAAGGTGATCATCCCATTGTAGCTTGCGGAGACTTGCCTGAGCGTTTCCAGGTGTGGGCGAATCAGCAATCGTAGTTTTTGGCTATCCCGGCTCGGAGAGGCCGGATGGGGCGTTGATGGGGCTCGAACCTGTGAGCCTCGGTTTAGAAGGTCGCGGCTTTATCCGGCCGAACTAAAAGCGCTAATGGTCGGGGTAGAGGGATTTGAACCCCCGACATCCTGCTCCCAAAGCAGGCGCGCTACCAGGCTGCGCTATACCCCGAATATCTTTTGACTGGTTGGTGACTTTCTTGCCCGCTCTCGCAGAGTGGGCCTTAACACGCGTATAGACCCCACGTTTACGGCATTCAGCCGAGAGGCGTTATCTATATGAACTAGGTGGGGTGAACGACGGGGCTCGAACCCGCGACAACAGGAATCACAATCCTGCACTCTACCAACTGAGCTACGCTCACCATCATAGAAAAACGGACGAATCAAGAATGGCGCGCTTGGCAGGACTCGAACCTGCGACCCTCGGCTTAGAAGGCCGATGCTCTATCCGGCTGAGCTACAAGCGCTAATGGTCGGGGTAGAGGGATTTGAACCCCCGACATCCTGCTCCCAAAGCAGGCGCGCTACCAGGCTGCGCTATACCCCGTGTATCTTCCTTGTCTGGCTTGCGATCATATCAGCCACCATCGAAGAGCTGACAATGATAACGATGGATCGAGTCGTCGTCAAATTTTTTTTGCTTGCGTGCGATTATAGGGCCATCGGCGTGTGTGTCATTTATTTCAATGTATTGATTTTCAAATGAATGGTATTAAAAAGGGCGAATCGACCGGAGGCTTTGCAGGTTGCAGGAATTTATTGGGGATGCGGCTATCAAACAGTAGCGCCTGTTTAAGCTGCGAGTCATAATAAGGACACCTGTCAGGAAAACCATGGCCGGGACTTGACGTTTTATCAGGAGAAGCTATGAAGGGGGATTGCCGCATGTTTTTCGCACGCGTGATGGTATTGATTGTGGGTGTTTTCACTGGGGCGGCTTACGCCGAGGAAAATAAGATCATGACTCTGAAACTTGAATCTCCGGATTTTGCCCACATGGGCGAAATCCCGAAGCGCTGTACTTGTGATGGCGATGATGCGGCGCCGGCACTACGCTGGTCCGATCTGCCGGCAGGCACGCAAAGTCTGGCGTTGATCGTCGATGATCCGGATGCGCCGGATCCCGCCGCGCCCAAGCTCGTTTGGGTGCACTGGGTGCTTTACAATATTCCGGCATCATCCTCGGGCCTGGACGCGGTGGCGAAAAAGCTGCCGGCGGGCAGTCTGCATGGGCTGAATGACTGGAAGCGGACCGGTTACGGCGGCCCTTGCCCGCCGATCGGCAGACACCGCTATTTTTTCAAGCTCTATGCGCTGGATGTGGCGCTGCCCGATCTGGACAATCCGGACAAAAGCCGGCTCGAAATGGCGATGGCGGGGCATATCATCGGCCAGACGGAATTGATCGGGACCTATCAGCATTGATCGAGCGCCGCTACGCCGCGTCTGTGTGCTTCGACAAGGCTGTGAACGCAGAGGAAACGGCATGGCGGATCTGGAAAATTTCAAGTTGCTGGGGATCGCGCTGACGCTGGGCTTGCTGATCGGGTTGGAGCGCGGCTGGCGTGAGCGCGAGCGCCGCGAAGGCATGCGTATCGCGGGCCTGCGCACCTATGGCTTGATCAGCCTTCTGGGTGGGGTCAGCGCGTTGCTCGCCAGACAGGCCGGCCCATTGTTGATCGGTTTTGTCTTTATCGCGCTGGCGCTGGTCCTGCTGGTCGCGTACAGCAGAAATATCGAAAAATTCGAGGATGTCGGCATCACTAGCATGATCGCGTCCTTGCTGACCTTCATCCTAGGCGCGCTGGCGGTGTTCGGCCATGTCGTGCTGGCGGCCGCGGCAGCGGTCGTCATGACATTGCTGCTCGGCTTCAAGCCCTTGCTGCATGGCTGGGTCGGCAAGCTCGATCAGCGGGAACTCGAGGCGACCTTGAAACTGTTGCTGATTTCGGTCGTGATGCTGCCGATCTTGCCCGATCAAGGCTATGGTCCCTGGCAGGTGTTCAATCCCTATCATGTCTGGTGGATGGTGGTGCTGATCGCGGGCGTTTCGTATCTCGGTTATTTCGCGATTCGGATCGCGGGCGACCGGCACGGGCCGGTGGTGACCGGCCTCTTCGGCGGCCTGGTGTCGTCGACCGCAGTCAGCATCAACCTGGCGCGTCTCGCAAAAACCGATCCGGCGCTGTGCAATGCGCTGACGGCGGGTATCTTGACCGCCTGCGCGACGATGTTCGCGCGGACCTTGCTGCTGACTTCGATAGTGAATCCCGCGTTATTCCAGCAATTTCTGTCTTCGCTGCTGGCGATGAGCCTGTTTACCTACCTGGCCGCCTTGCTGTTGTGGCTGAATATCCGATCGCTACAGAACAACCAGGAAATTCCGCTCCAAAATCCTTTTCAATTGGGCATGGCGTTGAAGTTCGGCTTGTTTTTGTCGGTGATCATGTTGTTGTCGAGGGTCTTGCAAATCCAGTTCGGCGATGCGGGAGCTTACGTGCTGGCGAGTATTTCAGGGGTGGCCGATGTCGACCCGATTACCTTGTCGATGGCGCAATTGAGCAAGCAGGGGATGGACATCCGGGTCGCCGCGCGCGCGGTGTTGATTGCGGTCGCGGTCAATACCGTTTTCAAGAGTCTGAGTGCGTGGGTGATTGGCGGCCATGCGCTGGGTCTCAGGGTTGGAGGTGTCCTGTCGGCGGCCATTTGTCTCGGGTTGCTGATTAGCTGGCGGCTGCCTTGATGGGCGCCGTTAAACGGAAAATGGGGAAAGACAGGGGTATTTTGCGAAGGCTGCGAGTTCGGATGATAGTAAAGAACATAAGTTGACATTAAGCGGGATTAGGCGCTAAATACATGCTCGAAAATTGTCCAATTTCAATATGATCGAATCGCTAAACGCTCGCTTTTAAAGGATTTGTTTGGCGGCATGGCGTATACAATCTGACCGCATGCTTCAAGCAAGACGATCCGAACACGAGAAAATGATCGAATCAAGTAAAAGCAAAACGTTAGTTTAGCAATGTTGATGGATGACGGTTTTTAGTTGAGAGAAAAGGCAATTTCACGGCTTCGTCTGCAAAGAACAGTATTGTGCCTTTGGCTGGCGTGACATCGGAACGCTGCCGGTGAGCAGGGTTTCATGACCTTCTAAAATCTCTTTCACGGAGAGCCTTATGAAAAAGTCGTATAGCTTGTTGTCGGCAGTGTTCCTGCTATCCAGTTGCGGCGGTTCGAATAGCCCGCCGCCCCCGCCCGTCTCGACCGAACCCTCGATCACCGCCTGTCCGAAGGAAGGCGGTGAAGAGGAAAAGAATTATCGTCCCGTGGACCAGCTGGACATGTTGTCCGCCATCATGGCCGGCAAGGGCGATGAAGCCTTCCGCGATGCGTTTGAACACGGCGATCTGATCTTCGGCACGAAATTTACCTTGGGGCAGGGCGGCGGCGCCTTCATCGGCAGCAACGAGCCTTCGCACTATACGCGCATACCGCGCCCCGATTTGAATGCGTCGGGCGAATGGGGCGAAGTGGCGCGTCTGGTCAGTCGCCCGACCGGTCCGAACGCGCAGTCCTGCGGCTCCTGCCATAGCCAGCCGGTCGATGACGGGGCGGGGCCTACCTCCGCGAACGTGCACCGGATTCCGCGGTTGGACCATCCCGAGTGGCTGATTCAGCGCAATACGCCGCATGTGTTCGGTCTGGGCGCCTTGCAGCGCTTGGCCGAAGAGATGAGCGCTGAAATCCGGGGCGCGATTCCCAAGGCCAAAGAGGACGCTTGCGCGACGAAAACCAAGATCACACAAGACTTTACCGCGAAAGGGGTGCATTTTGGCAAAGTCACGGTGACGTGTGACGGTGGGACGGCGCAGGTGGTCGCAGAGGAATCGACGCTCGAAGGCGTGTCGCCGGACGGCGTGGTGCGGCCTTATGAATGGAAGAAAAATGTCGCCTTTTTGCGGGACTTCATGCGCCATGCCGGCAACAACGAAATCGGCATGCAGGGCGTCGAATTGGTCGGTAAAGGCAAAGACGAAGATCACGACACCAAAGTGGACGAGCTCAGCGTCGGCGACATGACCGCCTTTACGATCTACATGGCCGCGCAGCCGCGGCCGGTGACCAAGTTGGAGCTTGATGATTTGGGCATCCTGGCCGCGACCAAGCAGAAACTGAAACCCGATGAGCGGGCGCAAATTCAGCGCGGCGAGAAACTGTTCGATTCGATCGGCTGCACCGCCTGTCACAAAAAAGAATTGACCTTGGACAACAGTTGGTTTCAGGAACCGAGCGCTGTGCAGTATCCGTATCACCGCGACCAAAAAGAAGATTTCAATAAAAAAGGTCAGGTTCAGGTCGATCTGGAAGCCGAGGGCGTGAAGCCGGAGCATCCGGTCAAATTTGATCTGGCCAAGGATCAACCCGATAACCGCTTTTGCAAAGGCACCCAGGAAACCCGGCTCGGTGCGTTCGAAAAACATAACGGCAAGACCGTCGTGCACCTCTACGGCGATCTGAAGCGGCACTGGATGGGGCCGGGTTTGGCGGAGCGGGTCGACGAGCTGGAAGAACCGCAGGAATACGGCAACGGCCATATGAGCCTCGTGAACTACGACCCGGTCAATGCGATCCTGCCACAAGCGTCTTATGGGGAGTACGATGTCGAAAAGGGCAAGGCGACATTCGGCACGCGGGAGTTGTGGGGCGTTGCCTGCACCGGCCCCTGGATGCATGATGGCCGGGCGACGACCTTGAGAAAGGCGATCAATTTGCATGGTGGCGAAAAAGAATCGGTTGACTCGCGTGTTAATTTTAATAAGCTCTCCCAAAGCGAACAGAAGGATGTGCTTGCGTTCTTGGGCAATCTGGTGCTCTATGTGAACAAAGCTGACAGCGACGCGACGCCGGACCCGCTCTCCGAGGAATGTGCAGTCAAGGACGAAGAAGAGCAGGACGCGGCGGCCTCGGAGCTTTAGGCGTCTGTCATCCTAACGGGCTGTCGGGGCGCGAACGCGTTCCGGCAGCCAGTTTTGCATTTTCAGTGTACAATGAAAGGTTTTCTATCCACTTGATCTGCGCGGTTTATCCCTGACCGCGCCAGGACCTACAAACCTTGATTATGGCTACTGAATCCCGATACATCCAGCTGCTGGACACGACCCTGCGCGACGGCGAACAGACGCAGGGTGTTTCGTTCACCCCCGCGGAAAAAGTCAACATCGCGAAGGCGCTGCTGCAATGGCTGCGCGTGGATCGTATCGAAGTGGCGTCGGCCCGGGTTTCGCAGGGCGAGAAAGAAGCGGTGACCAGCATCAATGAATGGGCCCGGCAGGAAGGTTTCGCCGGCCGCGTCGAGGTGCTCGGCTTTGTCGATCATACCCGCAGCGTCGACTGGATTCTCGAAACCGGCGGCAGCGTGATCAACCTGTTGACCAAGGGCAGCGAGAAGCATTGCCGCGAGCAACTCGGCAAAACGCTGGCGCAGCACACGCAGGATGTCCTGCAAACGATTCACTATGCCTTGCACAAAGGCTTGAAGGTCAACGTCTATCTCGAGGATTGGTCGAACGGCTACCAGAACAGCCCGGACTATGTGTTCGGCCTGATGGATAACCTGAAGGACGCCGGCATCAGCCACTTCATGCTGCCGGACACGCTCGGCGTGATGTCGCCGGACGAAGTGCGGGCCAGTATCGGCGACATGTGTTCGCGCTATCCCAGCTTGCTGTTCGATTTCCATCCGCACAACGACTATGGCCTCGCGACCGCGAACGTGATGGCGGCGGTGTGCGCCGGCGCCAGTTCGGTGCATTGCACGATCAACTGCCTCGGCGAGCGCGCGGGCAATGCCTCGCTCGCGGAAGTCGCGGTGGTGCTGCGCGACAAGATGGCGATGCAGTTGTCCATCGACGAAACCCATATCGTCCGGATCAGCCAGATGGTCGAGAATTTTTCCGGCAAGCGCGTCGCCGCGAATGCGCCGATCATCGGCAGCGACGTGTTCACCCAGACCGCCGGCATTCATGCCGACGGCGATCAGAAGGGCGGGCTGTACAAGACCCGGCTCAGCCCGGAACGTTTTTCGCGCACGCGCAGCTATGCGCTCGGCAAGATGAGCGGCAAGGCCTCTTTGAAGAAGAATCTGGAACTCCTCGAAGTCGAACTGTCCGAGGAGAATCAGAAAAAGGTGCTGGCCCGTATCGTGCAGCTCGGCGATTCGAAGCAGACGATCACGACCGACGACCTGCCGTTCATCATCGCCGACGTGCTCGAAAGCAAGAATTACGAGCATATCCGCCTGCTCAACTGCTCGATCACCAGCGGCCTGCATCTCGAATCGACCGCGAGCATCCGGGTCGAAGTCAACGGCGAGAAGCATCTGACCACCGGCTCCGGCAACGGCGGTTTCGATGCGTTCATCGATGCGATGGACAAGGTATTGCAGTTGCACGACTACACGCTGCCGGCGCTGGCCGACTACGAAGTCAGGATACCGAAGGGCGGGCATACCGACGCGCTGACCGAGTGCGTGATTACCTGGGATTGCGGAACCGAACTGCGCAAGACGCGCGGCGTGCATGCGAATCAGGTATTCGCCGGCGTGATGGCGACGCTGAAGATCATCAACATGCAGCTGCACGAATCGAGAGCGAATCAGGGCTGATTGAGCAACGGAATGTAGGTCGGGTTAGGCGTTAGCCGTAACCCGACACGGAGGCTCTTAAATGGCGGATCAGACTCTAGTGAGCCAACCCAACCTGTCGCGGATAGTGCAAGAAACGGATTTTTTAATTAGGATACAGGACTTTAGGCTCGAAGCTGGCCGCCGGATATTTCGGATCGAATTCGCTTTGCTTCGCCGCGGCTGCTTTTTCGGCGCATTTGGGTGAAGCAGACTCACTGCTGCTGGACGCTGCGGCGGCCGCATCCTGATCGATGAAGACGACTTTCGGCTGGAAGTTCGCGGCCGGATATTGGTCGTCGCCGGCTGCCGACGCGGTCAATGAGCAAAGCGCGAGACCCGCGGTCAGGAGTCCCAGAATAATTGTTTTTTTCATGATGATGTGTCTCCGGTGGTGTATAGGATCGCCCTATGGGTTGTAACGTATCACAAAGCCTGATCAATGCTAGTATCGGGCAAATCTATCCAATTAGCAACCCCCGATTGGGCGTAAAAGGGAGCCGGTGCCAAGGCGCTACAGTAGTTGTTTTATCTGGGGTGCGCCGTCCAAAAGCTGGCGCCTGAACACTTCGATTTCGTTTTCATCCCACCGTCGATCTCGCGGTATCGTGACCCGAATATCGCCGAGCATCGACATCGGCGCAGGCGACAGAAAAATCAGCCGGTCGGCCAGCGCGATCGCTTCGCGCAGGTCGTGGGTGACGAACAAGACCGTGTGCGGACGCTTCCGCCACAGTTCCAGCAAAAGTTCCCGGACCTGACGCGCGGTCGGTGGATCGAGAGACACGAACGGCTCGTCCATCAGCAACAGTTCGGGATCGATCGCAAACGCGCGGATGATCGCGACCCGGCGGCTCATGCCCAGCGACAGGCGTTCTGGATAGACATGCTGGAAGCGGGTCAGTTGCATCGTTTCGAGCAAAAAATCGACCGTTTCGGTCGCGTCAAGCCCTTGCAGCACCAGCTCGATGTTCTGTCTGACCGTGCGCCAGGGCAAGAGGCGCGGATTCTGAAAGACATAGCCGATCTTCGGCCGCGCCTGCTGCCTGCCGACGCGGATGTCGCCGTCATAGTCCTGATCGAGCGCCGCGACGATGTTCAACAAGGTGGTCTTGCCGCAGCCGGACGGTCCGACCAGGCAGACGAACTCGCCGGCGTGCAGGGTCAGATGAAAATCCTGGATCGCGGCATGCGAGGCGGCCTGGCCGACCGCAGGGTAAAGCTTTTGCCGGATCTCGATCTGAATGTCGCTCACCTGCGCCACCTTTGCGATTGTTTATCCAGCGGTTTCAGGATCGTGTGCTCGATGCCCTGGATCACGATCACGAACGCGATCGAATAGGCCAGGATGCTGGCGACATCGAACAGTTGAAAATACAGGTGCAGTTGAAAGCCGACGCCGTTGTTGCGGCCCAGGAGCTCGACGATCAGGATGATTTTCCAGATCAGGGCGAGGCCGGAACGGGTCGCGCTCATCATGAAGGGATGCAGTTGTGGCCAGATCACATGCTTCAGCGTGTTGACCCGGCTCAGTCGATAGCAGCGCGCCATGTCCAGGAGATCCTGATCGAGCGTGCGGGCGCCTTCGCGTATCGTCACGATCACGTTCGGCAGTTTGTTGATCACGACCGCCAGGATCGCCGAGGTTTCGCTCAGCCCGAACCAGACATAGCACAGGATGATCGTGACCAGGGCCGGTATGTTCAGAAAGATCACCAGCCAGTTGTCGAAGAACGCATCGAGGTTTTTGTTGCGCCCGAGCGCGAGGCCGATCGCCGAGCCGAGCAGCATCGCGACCGTGAAGCTGAAGATCAGGCGGATCAAGGTCGCGCCGAGATGATAGGTCAACTGCCCGGAGACCAATTCCAGCCAAAACACTTCGAGCACCGCCATCGGCGATGGCAGGAGACGGCTGTCCAACACGAGCGCGGCACCCTGCCAGAGCGTGACGAAGACCGCCAGCGACAGGGCCGGGAAAAATTTTTGCAGATTACTCAAGAGGCGCCGGGATCAGTCGAGGGTCCAGAAGGTGCCGGGCTGGACCGATTCGGCGGCGCCGGTCAATTGTTTGCCGCCGAACTCGCGGAGCAGCCGGTAGATGCGTTCCGCGGCCTTCTGCTCGGCCGCGCCGCCCGGCTGCTCGATGCCTTCGCAATAGCGCTGCCTGAGCTTATTCTGGCTGGCTTGATCGTTGGTCTTCAGCAGCGGCATCACGCCGCGCCAGGCTTCATCCTGGGTGCACAACTGCTTCTTCGCCGTTTCGGTGGCCTTCAGGAACGCGTTGAGCGCCGGTTTATGTTCTTTCGCCCAGCTGTCTTTGAAGACATAGCCGAGGTTCGCGACTGGCTCGTTGATGTCGAGGCCTTGCAGGATGCCCTTGCCGTCGATGATCTGCCGGTAGCCCTGGGCTTCCAGACGCGCCGCGAAATGCCAGTAGTTCAGCGCGGCGTCGATGCGCCCGAGTTTCAGTTGCTCGTCGATCAAGGGCGGTGCGCCGAACACCTTGTCGACGCTCGCCTCCAGGTCGATCTGCTGCTTTTTCGCGAGCGCCTTCAGCAGCAGCCAGTTTTTGTCGAACTCGCCGCCGGCGATGCCGAGACGCTTGCCCTTCAGGTCGGCCAGCGCTTTGATCGGGCTGTCGCCGGCGACGACCAGCGCGCCGGAGGTGGTCGAATACGGATAAAAGGTGAAATCGGCGCCCGTCGAGCGCATCCTGGACACCCAGATCCAGTCCGAGATGATCAGATCGACCGCGCCGGATTGCAGTGCGATCTTGCCGGCCTCGGCGTTCGCGAGTGGCTGCGTCTCTATTGTGAAGGGGCGTTTGGTCTTTTCGGAGTCCTGTTCCAACACCGTCAGTTCCCAACCGGAGGTGCCGGTGGCTTGCATGCCGATACGAATCGGGGTTTTGTCTTCCGCGAAACCGGCACAGGTGGTAGACAGAAGCAGGCAGAACAGGGTGTTTTTGAGTTTCATAATCATAGTTATCCGTGCGAGAGTCAGATTATATGCTATTCATGCCGGGCCTGTGCAATCCATGCGGGCCCGGCGCCGGGTCAAGCCTGACTTACTGTTCGACCGTCACAAAGCCCATTTTCGCAATGCCCGCGTGTTGCACCGCGGCCATGATTTCGGCGACCTTGCCGTAGTTGACTGCCTGATCCGCGTACAGGTGCACCGCGATTTCGGGATCGCGGGCCCGCTCGGTTTTCAAGGCCGCCTCGAGCGCGGTGGTGTCCGCGAGCGGTTTTTTGTTCAGGGTGATCGCGCCTTTTGCATCGATGCCCAACTGCAAGGGCTGATCTTTCTGATCGGCCGTGGTCTGCGCGGTTTTCGGCAGGTTCACCTTGACCGACTGGGTCAACAGGGGCGCGGTGACCAGCAGGATGATCACCAGCACCAGCATCACATCGACCAGCGGCGTGACGTTGATTTCGCTGACCGCGTCCTGGTCGTCCGATTGTGCTTTAAAGGCCATTGCATTTCCTCGCGTGGGCGTCCGAATTGAACGCGATATGCAGAAAGCCGTCGGCGAAGTTTTCGAGGCCGAGCCGGTGCTGCTTCGCGCGCTTCACATAGTAGTTGTAGGCGAGCACCGCCGGCACCGCGACCGCGATGCCGATCGCGGTCGCGATCAGCGCATCGCCGATCGGGCCCGCGACCACGTCGAGGCTCGCCGAGCCGCTCTTGCTGATGTCCCGCAATGCGTTCATGATGCCGAGCACGGTGCCGAACAGGCCGACGAAAGGCGCGGTACTGCCGATGCTGGCGAGCATGGTCAGGCCGTTTTCCATCGCGCGCAGTTCCTGTTGGGTCTGGATGCGCAAGGCCTGTTCGAGCAGCGCTTCCGGCTCGCCGCGGTACTTCAGCGCCGCGCCGCCGGTTTGTTTCAGGTCGGCCAGCCAGGCGAAACCGCTGCGCGCGATGTTCGCCTTCGGGCCGCGCGCCAGGCTCGGCGGCAGACTTTCGGCGGCTTCCAGATTCGGTGCGTCCCAAAAGGCCAGCAGGTAACGCTCATTGTTGCGGCTGTTCTGGCTGAACTGCCAGGCCTTGAACACGATGACCGTCCAGGTGATGACCGAGAAAAGCAGCAGGGTATAGAGGGTTCCATCGATGATCAGTGACGGTGGAATTTGCAGGGGCATTAAACACTCCAGAGAATTAATTTTCAAAGTGGAAATTGATGGGCACGGTAACGGTGCTGGCGACCGGCGTGTCGCCGCGTTTGGCCGGAATGAAGGTCCAGTTCTTGACCGCCTCGATCGCGGCTTCGTCGAGCATTTCATGGCCGCTGCTTTGCTGTACTGAAATGCCGGCGCTATGGCCGTCGGCGGTCACCTGGACGCGCAGCAGGACTTTGCCCTGCCAGCCGCGGCTTTTCGCAATGCGCGGATAGTCGGGCTTCGGATTGGATTGGTAATTGGCCTTATAGTTCGCCTCGGTAAAGGTTTCGGTCTTCGGTTGAGGCGCCGCCGGTGCTGCCGCGGGCCTTGGCGGTGCCGCGACCGGCGGCGCCGGGCTTTCTTGCCGGGGTGCCGCCTCGGATTTTGCGTCCGGCGCGGGCTCCGGCGTTGGCGTGGGCGCGCGGACCGGCTTCGGGGCCACCTGCGTTTTCTTCGGCACGGGCGGCGTCTTTTTCGGCTTGACCGGCTTGGGCTGCGGTTTGGGCGGCACAACCGGTGGCGCGGGCGGAATCGGCTTTGCCGGTTGCGGCGCTTGTGCGGCAATCAGCGCAATATCCATCACCAAGGGTTTTGCCGGCGTTTCCGGTTCGGCAGGCCGATGCAGATAAGCGATCAGCGCGGCATGCAGCAGCAAAATCACTAAAAACACGGCGAGCCATTGCCGCCGTGAATTTTGTCCGGCATACAGCCGATCCGGACGCAAGCGCGCCGATTCGCCGTGTCGCGTGTCCGGGGCGTTTTCCCGGGTTTTAAAAGACTGCATAGCCGTGATCGGGGCGAGATTCAACAAATCCTGTATTTTAATGGTCCGGGCGTGGATTTACCAATCGGCGGCCGTTTCGCCGCCCGCCGATGCCGTACGGGGCGCAAATCGGCGTTAACCGCATCAGCGAAAGATGATAAAATCCGAATGTTTACTCTCATTTCATTATCCGCCGTGCAAACGGCGCAGCCAAGATTACAGCATGTCCTTTCAACACCGACCCACCCGACAATTAACCCTGCTTGCCGCCGCCTTGTTGACGGCCTGCGCGGAAACCCGCCAGATCGCGATAGACCGGCCCGAAACGAGCGCGCAGCCGTTTCAGCCGCTGGCCGGTTTTCAGGCGATCGATGGCGATGATTATTATGTCCGTCTGGTTTCCGAATTCTCGGCGCAGGGCGACAATTTCCTGAAAGGCGGCTGCTCGGACCTCGCGCCCTACCAAAAGGGCGACTTGTCCGCCGCGTTGGTTTACCGTGTCCGCAACGACGGCGTCAAATTCCAGGGCGAAGCCTCCGGCTTTCTGTACCAGGCCACGACCGGCAAGTGCAATTTCAGGTTCGATGCGAAGAAACTGACGCTGACACCGTGGCTGCGGCTCGACAACGGCAAGGAAACGCAGGTCGATTATGATTTCTACACCAATGCGAACAGCGATCTGGATGTGTCGAGCCTGGTCGGCGACGTGAATGCGGCGAGCGGCATCCTCGCGTTGACCGGCGCGGGGCTGGGCGTCGCGCTCATGGGGCAAATGGCCGGCCAGTGGGTGCAGGGCAATCAGCAGGCGGCCCCGGTCCCAAATCAGTCATCCGCGAAGCAGAGCTCCGAATCGCATTCGTTGCCGGTGTTTATTTCCTACGGCGGCAAGAACGGCAAGCTGAACCAGACCGTGTTCAAGGTCTTTCAGATCGACGAAGGCGGCCTGAACCTGCTCGGCGCCGAAACCAAGCCGTTGGGCGAACTGAAGGTGTATCCCGAAATCGCGCCGACATTGCTGTTGCGCACCGGCTCCGACGGGGTGCCCGATGCCCATGATCTGTCTTTCGAGGAACTGAGCCGGTCGACGATCAAGGGGGCGGCAGGCGACATCAGCCTCGGCCAGTTGATCGCCCAGTCGTCGCACCCCGATAAGCCGAATTTAACGCCGGACTGGAAGAATTACGCGGAGGTCGAAACGAACTGCCGTAAATTGAAGTTGACCCTGAAGGCGCTCGGCTTCAACAAGTTCGACCGTAATGCGCTGCTGTACTATTTCCTCGCCAATAGCGGCGACTGGAAAAATTATAATTTCGATCGGCGCCGAACGACGGACAGCGACCTGCGTCCGAAAACGATCGCCGCCTACCGCGACAGAAATTTCGCCGCCTGTCTGGCGGAGGACGATTATGCGGTAATGAAGGCGATGGGGCTCTCGGTCAATACGCCCGCCGATTGGGATCAGCTCGGCGCCACCAGCCGGCAGCAAGAGCAATTGTTCTCGCCCCTGCAATCGATCGAGCGGCAGTTGCTGGCGGTGCTCCGTAATACCTCGGCGACCGAGATGGAGCGGCAATTGTATCCGCTACTGATGACTGCGGACAAAGCGAACGGCAAGGTCTTGCTGCAAAACCATCTGGGTGATTTCGGCCTGGAGAAGTTGCTGAATCCGCCGGCGGCTCCCACAGCGCCTCAGCCGGCCGATACCGCCCTGCCACCGGCGCCTGCTGCCCCAGTTTCTGCCACTCCAGCCGTTTCGCCGATTCCTGGCGAGGGCATAACGGTCAGCGCGAAACAACTGGCCGATGTCTTTCTGGGTCTTAAGATCGGCGAACTGAGCTGCGCGCGTCCGGCACCCGGACAACAGGGCAAGGGCATCGGCATCCTGCTCTTCACGACCCGGGAAGGCAGTCCCCGCGTCAAAGGCGGCGCGCTCGAATTCGAATTCGCGGACGGCAAGGTCAACCGCCTTGCCTTTCAACTGCCGACTTACCGGGATTTCGAACAGGATATCGCCGACCGGCCCGACGTCGGCGGCTGCAGGATCGATCCGGCGTGGCTCGCGAAACTGCATTGAGCCACACGGCGCCAGGCCGGATGCGAGGACGCTGGCGCCGCCACTGACGGCTGTTCATCTTGCCAAAATCCTGAGCTACGTCGCCCGCTCAGTCCGGACGACTCCGACTAATCCGCATCTCGCCGTTATCCTGCGCGATCTTGAAATGCTGGAGCACGTTCATGCCGAGCAAGGGCTGGCTCAGATTCGGCACGATCATGCTTTCGGCATCCTTGATCACGAAATGGCCGAATCGGAGTTCCGGGATCACCGCGGTGCAGGCCGAGGTCACCCCGTTCGCGGTTTCCATCAGCGCCGCGTTTTTGCAGTTGATTCCGGCGGCCTCCGCGTCCGCGCCGGGCAGCGAAACGACAGAAGCGCCGGTATCGATCACAAACACGAGCGCTTTGCCGTTGACCGCGCCGTCGACAAAATAATGCCCGCTGCCGTGCTGTTTCAACGCCAGCGGCGCGGCGGCTTCGGCCGGTCGGTCTTTGAAGGTTTGCGTCCAGGACGTCAGGGTCTCGACATTGGCCGCGCAAGGCGTTTTTTGATAGAGCAGACGGCCTTCCGAATGCTTGCATTTGTAGATCTGCTCGCCCAGCGTTGGCGCGCACGACGCGGCCAAAACCGCGCCGACGATCAACTGAATGGCTGCTTTGCGCATAACTCCCCCGGATCAAATGGATTTGGATTCCTGCTAGGGCAGACCGCGCAGGATTCACCAGAACTATAGTCGATTCGGCGGCGAATACTGTCGCGTGATCGGCAAATCCGCGCCTTTCCTGGCGCTGTCGGCAGCCGCCGGTTGCCAGGCTTGGATCATCGTGGCGCAAGTGCTAGTCTTATGTCGCGGTTTTGGGTTTTGGACCGGTCAGTTTTCCGGACGCCGTCGGGAAAAGTCAAAAATTTTGTTGTTGGGAGAGACTATGAAGTTAAAAGTATTGTTTGCAAGCATCGGCTTGACACTGATGACCGGCTGCACCGCGACGGTGGATAAAAAATCGGTTCAGGCCACGTCGACGACGCCAGAGTCGATGCAGGTAGAGACCGTGCGTATTCCGTTTGATGCCGCGCAACCGATGTATGTTGTGACAGTCGAGCCCTTGCAGGTCGGTACCGGCGGTTCCGCCGGCGGGCCACCGCCGAGCAGCGGCCAATCCGGAGGCAATTATTACGGATGGGGGCCGTTCGGCTGGATCGGCCCGCGCGGAGGCAACCCGGCGCCCACCGCCTATGAAGCGCCTATGCAAGGCATGAGCGATAAGGTCGGCAAAGGCATTGCCGCCCAGTTGCTGAGCACGCTTGGCAATTCGGGGAATATCATCGTGATCGATTACGATCATTACCTGAAGCATGCCGATGATCCGGCGAGCTTGTTGCGACCCGGCGAAGTCGGTCCTTTCGTGATCAAAGGCACCGTCACCGAATTTAGCGAGGTCGCGGAAGCCAATAACGAGCGTCAGGGCGGATCGTTGGGCTGGGCCGGGACAGTCTTGGGCGTCGCCGGCGCGATTTCCGGAACGCCGGCCGCGGGCATTGCCGGCGCGGCGGTCTCGGCCGCCAATCCGACCTGGGAAAATACCAAGGCCCGCCGTACCGGGGCCGTGGGACTGGATTTGCAGGTCGTCGAACCGAATAGCGGACGCATGGTCAGTTCCATCGTTTCGCATGGCAGTTTCACCGCCGAATCGGCCAGCAGCGGGGTCTCGGTCTTCGGCATCGGCGGCGGCGAGAGCGCGTTTGCCGCCAGCGCTCTGGGCCAGGCAACCCGCTCCGCGATGAACGATACGGTGAAGCAGTTGGCGGATCAATTGCGTATCAAGGGCCGCGCTTTCGAACCGGCCAAGGCGCCCGTCGCGACCAAATCCGTCAGCAAAAAAAGCCGGAAAAAACGCTAAGGATTTCGTGTGCCGCGTCCTCGGCATCGCCAGAGAGGTGGAGAAACAGAGCGATGGCGCGTCCATCGTGAAATCCAAAAATCGGGCCATGCGGACTTGGGTGGGGCGGGGAAGCGTCTAGGTGCTTCCCGGCCTGTGCAGCCTCCGCGCCTTCAATTAGCGCTCTATCCATCGGTCAGCTGTGTGCATTTTTGCTTCGCCGAAGCCGGCGCGTAGAGAAAATCGGGGTAGGGCGCATTATCTTTTTCGGCCAAGCCGAGTTTTTTGCGCTCGGCGCACCAACGCCGTTGAAAATACTCCGCAAACAGATCGGGCATGTTCCAGTTGGCCGATTCGAACGAATACTCGGTGCGGGTCTTGATGTCGGCCTGCCAGTGCAGGTACGGCATCCTGCCGACCGGCTCGGACAGATAGAAGCTGTTGTAGATTTCCATCATTTTCGGCGCGTTGCGCAGGATGATGAACAGCGGGATGCTCGGCAGCGAGTCATAGACGAAAACGCCGAGCGAGCCTTCGCTGCGGTTATCGATGCGCCCGGCGATGTCTTCGAGCGCGGACAGGAACAGGCGATTGTTTTGGCGAAACTCCTCGGCCTCGTAGCCGATGATTTCGCTGGCGCACAGTTCGGAAATCGGACAATCCTTTAAAATCAGCATCCTGACGTGCACGCCTTTGCGGATCGCATGCTCCAGTTCCCGGCAGTGGTGCTTGTAGCGCGGATCGAAGGTGATCAGCCAGTACACGTAATCGCCGTGATAGAGCCCGTGCATCAGTGCGGAAAAATCCAGTTCCTTGTTGGTGATGCCGACAAAGCCGCGTTTGGTGGCGTTGATCACGGTGCCGTCGATATATTTGGTCAGCACGTTTTGAAACATTTTCTCGGTTTCCCGGCGTTCTTCGGTCGCGATGATCCAGTGATGAAAAAAACCGACCGAGATCACGACCGACGTGAACAGACCGAATTCGGAGATCAGTTTCACCAGCCAAACATATTCCTTGTCGGGAAGATCGGTTGCCAGCACGCCGAAGATCTTGTGGATCACGAATCCGCCAAAAATCAAAACCAGCGCGAACAGCCATTTCAGGATCGTAATATTCGATGACACAGCCTTTCCCCTTACCAGAGGGGCGATAATCTATTGCGAATGTTGACGCTTTCACCGCGGGCGAAAGGGTAGACTCGCGGAAGGCGTGATTGATTCATTCTTTTTCGGGGGGCAGGGGCGAGTATGTAGCGTCATCGAAAACAGCAAAGGCCGGCGTGTCGATTCGAAGCACCGATGACGCATCGGTTCGCCTGAGTTTTAATAGTAGCTTATGCTATTGGAAAGGCATTAAAGGTGTGAATTATTCACTGTTCAATCTAGTTTAAATACGATATAAATTACCCCATGAAAAATACCCATTGCTAGGTATAAAATAAATCGATTTATTTAATGCGTTGATAATAATTGAAGACTTGTCATGAGTTGGGTTGGCGAGCGTATCGCCGCTTGTGTTCTTCTTCCGCTGCTAAATTAACTTTATTATTCAGCTAGTTGTTTTCGGGTGTGATATTGGGTTCATGGTGAATGACAATCAATGAGAGACATGCTTCCTATGCTACAGGTCGAAGTAATAAAAATGGTTTATGCCGGTTTCAAATAAAGTGGGAGGTTTGGTTGCGAAGAATAATGTTGCTCGCATTAAATTAATATTCAGGTAAAAATTAAGTGGCTAGATAAATTACAGTAACGGTTTTGCTTGGTTTCATCTGAAGAAACAGGAGCGGCCCCGCTGATATCGGGATTGACACGAAGATGAATCCTGCCGGTCGTCACGAAACCGGTCAGTGACTGATTTTTTCAGTTAGTCTATGAAGTAATTGTGCTTTTAAAATTAAATTTTTCATATGTTTTGGAGGAAAAATGCGTTTTCGAACGAAATTATTGATGACCCTGACCGCCTCGCTGGCGCTTGGATATTCCGCAATGTCGCCCGCCGCGGAGGAGAGAGAGGCCGGCATCGGCAAGGAAAGAGCCAGGGGCGCGGTGTTCGTGATGACGAACTCGGCGGACAGGGTGCGGGGCAATGAGATCGCGATGTATGATCGCGACCGGGCCGGCGACCTGAAGCTGATCGGTTATTTCCCAACCGGCAACCTTGGCGCCGGCCAACCCCAACTCGGCTCCGGCCCGGCACCGACGACCAATCTGTTGGACGGGGCATTGGGCGGACCGGTGCCATTGACCGCAGACGGCCTAACCTCCGCCGAATCCCTGATCCTGGGCCCCGGCAATCGCTGTCTTTTCGCGGTCAATGCCGGCAGTAACTCGGTTTCGTCGTTCCGGGTCCGCAGCAACGGCCTGGAACTGGCCAGCGCGGTCAGTTCGCAGGGCGGTCTTGACGCAAGATTTCCCGCGAGCCTCGCGGTTTCGGGGAACCTGCTCTATGTCGTCAATGCGGGAGACCAGGGCAGCCTTGCCGGCTTCCGCGTCAGCGCGAGTTGCGCTCTGGCGCCATTGGCCGGATCGAGCCGTGATTTGCATGGCCTCACAAACAGCGTGTTGACGCCGGAGCCCGCCGATGTGTTCACGACGCCCGGCCAAGTGTCGTTTTCACCGGACGGGAAGCGCTTGGCGCTCTCGATCAAGGGCGGTCCTGATGGCGCGGGCTTTTTTCCTTCCGGAAGAGTGGTCGTTTATCCTGTCGGCGCGAACGGATTGCTCGGCGCGCCCGCGGTGACCCCGTTCAGCTTTGCGCAGGGTACGGGCGGTCCTTTCGGCTTCATTTTTACCGATGCCGAAACCTTGATCGTGACGCATGGCAACAGCCAATCGATTGCCTCTTATCGGATCACGGCCGCCAACACGTTGTCGCGGATCTCCGATGTGCTTCAAACCGGGGATCTCGCTCCTTGCTGGATAGATAAAGCCGGCAATTTTGCCTACGTCGCCGATTTCGGTGGCATCCCGGCCGCTGGCAGGTCGCCGGATGCGGACGGTTTGCTCGATGGCTTCAAGATCAACCCGGACGGTACCCTGACCGCGCTCGGCGTCAGCAAGCGCTATCCGAGCCCAGGACCGGGCCGTTCCGGCAACCACGGCATCGACATTCGGATCGTCGGCAAATATCTGTACTTTATCCAACCGCGCTCCGGCCAAGTGGGCAGGTATACGATCGGCAACGACGGTTCGCTGACGGGTCTGGCCAGTTTTGGCGGTTTGATGCCGGGCGCCGAGCCTTTTGTGGGATACAATCCGGGTATCAACAACTTCACCGAAGCGTGTTTCCTGCAAGGCCCCAATACCTCGCCGGAATGCCAGCAAGGCAGCGCGCAAGGTATCGCCGGGTATTAACTGACGCGAGTGGGCCGTTCAGGGAGCGCCAAGACGCGCTCCCTGACGATCAAAGCGCGACGCCCGCTGGCGATCCGCAAGCATTTTGCTTCATCGAAGCCATCGCGGTGAGAATATCTGGATAAGGCGACTCATGTCTAGTGTTAAATATGATCGAATTTTTAATTTAAATCTCCCAATACGGGGGTTGGAGGAAAAATGCGTTATCGAATGAATGTGTGGATAGCCCTGACTGTAGCCCTGGCGACCGGCTTTTCCGGGCTGTCGCGAGCCGCGCAGGAGAGCGGGGACGGCGCGGGCAACGAGAGTGGCCGCGGCGCGTTGTTCGTGATGACGGACTCGGCGGACCGCGTCCGGGGCAACGAGGTCGTGATGTATGACCGCGATCGCAACGGCGATCTCAAATTGATCGGTTATTTTCCTACCGGTCAACTGGGACGCGGGCAGCCCCAACTCGGTTCCGGACCGGCGCCGACCTCCCAGATATTGGGCGGGCCGGTGCCATTGACGTCAGACCCCTTGGCTTCGGCGGACTCGCTGGTGTTGGGCGCCGGCAACCGTTGTCTTTTCGTGGTCAATGCCGGCAGCAATTCGGTGTCGTCGTTTCGGGTCCGCAATGATGGCTTGGCGTTGGTCGGCGCGGTCAGTTCCCAAGGCGGTCTTGCCGCCAGATTGCCGGTCAGTCTGACGGTGAAGGGAAATCTTCTCTATGTTCTGAATGCAGGGGACGAGGGCAGCCTTGCCGGCTTCCATGTTGGCGCCAGTTGTGCGCTGGAGCCAGTAGACGGATCGAGCCGCGATTTGCATGGCTTGACAAATTCCGAGCCGACGCCGGAACCTGCCAATGTGTTCTCGACGCCGGCGCAGGTGGCGTTTTCGCCGGACGGTAAGCGCCTGGCGATCTCGATCAAGGGCGGTTTTGACGGCCTGGGCCTGTTTCCTTCCGGAAGAATGGTCGTGTTTCCGGTCGCCGCCAACGGCTTGCTCGGCGCGCCCGTCGTGACGCCGTTCAGCTTTGCGCAAGGTACCGGTGGACCGTTTGGCTTCCTCTTTGTGGATTCGGAAACCCTCATCGTGACGCATTCGAACAGTCAAACGGTCGCTTCTTACAAGATCAACGCCGACAATACGTTGTCGCTGCATTCCGATCTGCTTCCGACCGGGGACGCCGCGCCTTGCTGGGTCGATAGAGCCGGCGATTTCGTGTATACGTCCAGTTTCGGCGGTATCCCGGTCGCAGGCGCTTCGCCGGACGCGAACGGCTTGCTCAACGGCTACCGGATCGACCAGGACGGAAAGCTTTCCGCCCTCGGCGTCAGCAAGCGCTACCCGAGCCCTGGTCCTGGACGTTCCGGCAATCACGGCATCGATATTCGGGTCGTGGGGACATATTTGTATTACTTGCAACCCCGTGTCGGTCAAGTGGGCCGCTATACGATCGGCAAGGAGGGCGCGCTGACGAATCCGGTCAGTTTTGGCGGTCTGACGCCGGGCGCCGAGCCTTTTGCGGGCTTCAATCCGGGCATCAACGACTTCACCGAGGCGTGCTACCTGCAAAATCCCGTCCTCTCGCCGGAATGCCAGCTAGGCAGTCCGCAAGGCCTCGCGGCGTATTAGGCGATAGCACCTGAAGTATTCATTCCGTTCTGCTTGCGCGTGCCGAAGACCGGGTATAATCCGATCTCGGCAAGCGCAAGGAGAAAGGGTTTGGCCAGGGCGGAAATAGAGGCAGCCTGGCCATCACTATTATGATTCAAGCAAACAAGACGCCATGAAAAAAATTATCATCAACACACTCATTCTCTTGACGGTGGCGGTGGTTCTGCTGTCTGCCCATGTTCGTGCCGCAAACGCTGGCGTAAGCGACCCGAGCGGTAAAAAACACCCGGTGTTTTGAGTGGCAGAAACCGCGGCACAGTGCTCGCGGGCGGCTGGAAGAACTGAACAATCAGCGGCGGGTCGGTTGCTTCGCGCGAGGCGAGTCCAGGTTTTTACAGGTCCGAGGCGGTCAGGATTTTGTAAACCTGATAGGCGGGTTCTTCGTAGGGATGGACGGCCAGCAGGGTCCGCACGACGGTTTGGATCGCTTCATCCCGGCAAATCATCTCGACCTTGTACTCGGGCAGTCTTTCCAGTCTGTCCGTTTCTCCGAGATAGGGTCGGCTGTCCGCCAGCGGCCGAAACTGGCCTTCACCCCGCACCTGCCAGCAGCAGCGGTCGTAGGCGTTGAAGCGCCCCGCGCCCTGCGCGAACAGTGCTGCCTTGACCGCTTCAAGATGCGATTCGGGGACGTAGAAACAGAGTTGGTACATGAGGGGCGTAGGGTGCGCTGCGCGCGCCAGCGTAAAATCGGACATTCGCCAGGACGGGGTTTTTGAATCCCGCCCTGAGCGTATCAAGCCAGTTTCGATAAAACGTGCGGACGGGTTTTATAAACCCGCCCGGCGTCGGACCTAGGGATTAATTTTCTCCCCCCCGGACATCGAACTCGATCTTCCAGCGCTGACGGTCCTTTTGCGAAACCGCCTGCAATTCGAGCGTGCCGACTTCGGTGACCGCCGAGGCGAGGTGCACCGGCACCACTTCGCCGGGGCGGCGGTTTTCCGGCGGCAATGTCACTTCGATCTCGTCGAGTTCGGTCAATTCTTCGTCCGCCCAATAAGCCAGGCGCTCGCCGACCTGATCGTCGCGGCGCGAGTTCGAGGCGAAGAAGCGGAAGCGCACCGGTTCGCCGACCACGAGGCCGAATTCCTCATCCGGCAGTTCCTCCCGGGTGCCTTCCTCCATCCCGAACGGAGCGATGCACAGCGCTTGCAGTTCCGGCGGCAGGCCGGGCACCGCGGGCATCGCGCTTTCGACACCGACGTAATACGAGGCCGCGGTGCCGCCCTTGATGCGCACGCCTTTGCCCCTACGGACCACGCCATAGTAAGATGCGCCGCGCGCGACCGCGAGGTCGAGATCGGCGCCGGGCAGGAGCCGCGCTTCGGGCGCGTCTTCCGCTGTCAGCCAGGCATTCACCACTTCGGTCAAACGCTCGGCCAACGGTTCGGCCTTCAGCACGCCGCCGTTGAACAGGATCGCGGTCGGATGCAGGAAGGTCGCCTGCGCGGGCAGGTTGACGTCCTTTAGGTCGGCGGCCGCGCTTTGCTGCTTGGCCAGGAAGGCGGCCAGGTGGCGCGTGATCGCGGCATCCTGCGCATACGGCAGGCCGACCGTCCTCAGGCCGGTACGCTGCCTGACGACAGGCCGATCGGACGCGCCGACCTGCGGCATGAAGCCCTCGACCAGCACCTGATTGACCTCGGCGCGCGTCAATTCGGTGCGCAAGGTGCCGCCGATCAGTGACGAGCCGCGGTTTGCGACCACGATCGGCAACTCATCGATGGCGGCATCGTTGAAGATTTTTTCCTTCGCGTCGCGGCAACTGTGCGTCAATGACTGCACCTGCCACGGCTCCAGCCGGCGGCCGTCTTTTTCGAGCTTGGCCTTGACCGTATAGGCGAGCGCGAGGTCCATGTTGTCGCCGCCGAGCAGGATATGATCGCCGACCGCGACCCGGGTCAGTTCGAGGTTGCCGCCGTTGTCGGTCACCGCGATCAGCGACAGGTCGGTGGTGCCGCCGCCGATGTCGACGACCAGGATGATGTCGCCGGCCTTGGCATAATTACGCCAGTCGCCGTGGCTCTGCTCGATCCAGCTGTACAGCGCGGCCTGCGGTTCCTCCAGCAGGATCGCCCGACCCAGGCCGACCGCGCGCGCCGCCTCGACGGTCAATTCGCGGGCGGCCGGATCGAACGATGCCGGCACCGTGATCACCAGATCCTGATCTTCCAATGGCGCATCGGGATGCAGACTCCGCCAGGCATCATGCAGGTGCTGTAAATACGCGGTGGTCGCCGCGAACGGCGATACGCGCTCGACTTCCTCCGGCGCGTCGCTCGGCAGGATCGGCGATTTGCAATCGACGCCGGCATGACAGAGCCAGCTCTTCGCGCTCGCGACCAGGCGAATCGGCGTCTTGCTGCCGAGCGCGCGGGCGATTTCGCCGACCAGATAGTCCGGTTTTTGCGCCCAGGGCAGGGCGGTCGAGCCTTCGGCCAGTTCCGCCTCATGCGCCTGGTATAAAAACGAGGGCAATTGCGGTTTGTCCTCGACCGCGCCGGGCGAGGTCAATTGCGGAATCGCCAGCACCGCGGGCGAAAAGTCGTCGTGTTCGACCTGGCTCAGATCGGCATAGGACAACACGCAATGGGTCGTGCCGAGGTCGATGCCGATCGAAAAGCGCGGGCCGGACGCGGTTGATTGAATGTCTGCGCTCATAATTCGACCTCCGCCGGAGCGATGATATTCGCGTTATAGCCTTGCGTCAGTTTCGGCAGCCGGATTTGCGTGACCTGCCAGCCTTTGTGCACCAGGGTGCCGGTAAACGGCGCTTCGCCGGTCACCCTGCCGGTCAGTCGCACGCTCGCCGCATCGAAGCCTTTCGGCAAGGTGACCTTGCCGCCTTCCTGTTCGCTGCGCACGACGGCCAGGGTAAAGTGCTCGTTGATCACCTTGTTGCAGCCTTCGTGCACGACGCGCGCCGCGACGCCGATATCGGCATCGCCGAACGCGGACAGGTCTTCCTTGATGAAGTCGATGAAACGCGCCTGCTGCTGCAGCAGGCCCAGCAGTTGCAGCGCCGCATCCGGGGTCGATTCTTTCAGGATCACCGGTTCCGGCGCGGGACCGGGCACGATTTTTTCGACTTCGACGATTTTCTCGACGATCTTGACGACCGGTTCCGGCGCCGGCGCGGCGACCGGCGCAACCACGGCCGCTTGGGCGGCATGCTTGTTCCGGCATCTGGACAGCCCGATCAGCATCGACAGCAGGACGAGGATCAGGATCAGCGCCAACGCGACCACGGCGCCGGCCAGACAAACGTGCCAGAGGTCGAAGGTGGTCGGTCGGAGGGACAGATCGATTGCATATTGCATAGTCATCAATTTCTCCTTATTTTGTTTGCCCGGCTTCGCGCGCGGCGGCCGCGAACATCAGGTTTTGGATCACCGCGCGGGTCGTTTGCAAGCGCATCTGCTTCATATGGCGGTCAATGATCACGTCGGGCACTTTTTCACCCGCATAGACGTCCCGCATCTTCGCCAAGACCGATTCGCATTGCTTGACGACTTGCTCGGCGCCTTTGCGCACATCGGCGGACTGATAAGCCGGTTTCTGAATCTCTGCATCGACGCACTTCTTGTATTCGAAGCGGGATTCCTGGATTTTCTTGATCGTGGCGTCGGACAGGGAGGTGTTGTGCCATTCGTTCTTCGGGTCGTTCGCGAAAACGGCGAAGGAGGACGACAATAAAACAAGGAAAAGGAACTGTTTCATGATGATTCTCGGGGTGATGAAAGGGAAATAATAAGCAATCGATGATTCGGACCGCGCGGGAGCGTGCGGCTCCGAACCGATATTAGGGCACTGCGCGTTTTTTCAAGCGGCCGGGCGGCGGACATAGTGCCGACGAAAACAATAAATTCAACAGGTTAATAAGCATCTTGGGGTATAATGGCGGGCAGTATGTTGGAAACTCGCAGCAACGATCGAGATAAAGTCAAGGGCCGGCTCATTTATCAAAGCCACGATGACGACGGCGTCATCGAAGTGGTCGAACAAAACGGCGTCAGGTCGCTGCATTTCGGTTCCTCCGCAAGGCAAAGCAGCCTGCGCGTCGACGATCCGGAAAAACTGGAATTGACCTATCTGCGCGCAATGAATAGCTGGATGCTGTTTAAAGATGCTCCGGAGCAGGGTTTACTCCTCGGATTGGGCGGCGGCTCGCTCGCCCGGCATCTATTATATCATTTTCCGGATTGCCGGTTAGTCGCTGTCGAATACCGGAAGGACGTGGTCCGGGTCGCGCGCAGCCATTTCGGCCTGCCGCTGGACAAACGCCTGAAGGTGATCGTGGACGACGGCGGCGAATATGTGCGCCGCCGCGTGGAAACTTTGCGCGGCTATTTCAGTCTGTTGTTCGTCGATATTTTCGATCATGACGGCATGTCGCCGTCGCTGTCGAACATCGCGTTTTTCGATGCCTGCCGCGCCTTGCTGAAGGATGACGGCATGCTGGTCGTGAATCTGTGGCGCACCGACAAGGAGCTGTTCGCGACCTATCGCGACTGGCTGAACAGCGCGTTTCAGGACCGGGTGCTGTTTTTGCCGGTCAACGACTATGACAATGTGATCGGCCTGGCCTTCAACCAAGGCGCGCCGCTGTATTCGCTGAAAGATCTGCGCAGCCGGGCGGAAGCGCTCGAACAAGTTTACCGTATCGAATTTTCGAGCTTTCTTAAAACGCTGATCAAAACCAATCCCCGCGTTATCAACCGAGTAATCACCCAATGACCCATCCTGCCTTTTCTTCCGAGCCGTATCTGTTCGGTTACCGTAAATTCTGGGCGCAGCGTTTCGGCGTGGCCCCCGAGCTGCCGATGACCCGGCGGGAAATGGACGCGCTGGGTTGGGACAGTTGCGACATCATCCTGGTGACCGGCGACGCCTATGTCGATCATCCGAGCTTCGGCATGGCGCTGATCGGCCGCGTGCTCGAAGCGCAGGGTTTTCGGGTCGGCATCCTCTCGCAGCCGGACTGGACCCGCGTGGACGATTTCCGGAAACTCGGACGCCCGAACCTGTTTTTCGGCGTGACCGGCGGCAACATGGACTCGATGGTGAACCGTTACACCTCCGACAAAAAAATCCGCTCGAACGACGCCTACACCGCCGACGGCGCGGCCGGCAAGCGTCCCGACCGCGCCGTCAGCGTGTATTCGCACCGCTGCCGCGAGGCTTATAAGGACGTGCCGGTCATCATCGGCGGCATCGAAGCGAGCCTGCGCCGGATCGCGCATTACGACTACTGGTCCGATACGGTCAAAAAGTCGGTGCTGCTCGACTCGAAGGCCGATCTCCTGGTCTACGGTAACGGCGAACGGCAGATCGTCGAAATCGCGCACCGCCTCGCGCAGGGCGAGGCGATTGCCGACCTGGTCGGCATTCGCGGCACCGCGCATTTCGTGAAGGCGATTCCGCCGGGTTACGCGGTCAAGGACTCGACCGAAGTCGACAAGCCGGGCGCGCCGCTGCCGCCGCAAGATCCGTATCAGGAACAGCCGGCCTGCGAGACCAAGGCGCCGGAGGCCGCGCCGGGCGAAAACGTGATCAAATTCGACAAGACCCTGCTCAGAAACCAGCGCGCGAGCACCGTCATCCGTCTGCCCGCCTACGAGGCCGTCAAGGACGATCCGATTCTGTACGCGCATGCCTCCAGGGTCATGCACGGCGAGACCAATCCGGGCAATGCGCGCTCGTTGATCCAGCAGCACGGCCCGCGTCAGGTATGGATCAATCCGCCGCCGATCCCGTTGACCACCAAGGAAATGGACGGCGTCTTCGATCTGCCTTACTCGCGCCTGCCGCACCAGACCTACGGCAAGGCCAACATTCCGGCGTTCGAGATGATCCAGCATTCGGTCAACATCATGCGCGGCTGTTTCGGCGGCTGCACGTTTTGTTCGATCACCGAGCACGAAGGCCGCATCATCCAGAGCCGTTCGGAAGACTCGATCATCCGCGAAATCGAAGCGATCCGCGACACCTCGCCGGCCTTTACCGGCCATATCTCGGACCTCGGCGGCCCGACCGCGAACATGTACCGTCTCGCCTGCAAGGACCCGAGCATCGAAGTCGCCTGCCGCAAGCCCTCCTGCGTGTTCCCCGGCATCTGCCCGAATCTGAACACCGATCACACGCCGCTGATCAAGCTTTACCGCCGCGCCCGCGCGCTTCCCGGCATCAAGAAAATCTTCATCGCCTCGGGCCTGCGCTACGACCTCGCGGTCACATCGCCTGAATACGTGAAGGAACTGGTCACCCACCATGTCGGCGGCTATCTGAAAATCGCCCCCGAACACACCGAGCAGGGTCCGCTGTCGAAGATGATGAAGCCCGGCATCGGCACCTACGACCGCTTCAAGCAGATGTTTGACCTTTACTCGAAGGAAGCCGGCAAGGAGCAATACCTGATCCCGTATTTCATCGCCGCGCATCCCGGCACGACCGATCAGGACATGCTGAATCTGGCGCTATGGCTGAAGCGCAACGGCTTTCGGGCCGATCAGGTGCAGGCCTTCCTGCCGTCGCCGATGGCGATCGCGACTGCGATGTACCATTCCGGCAAGGACACGCTGCACAAGGTCAGCCGCAAAGCCGACGACATTTTCATCCCGAAAAGCGTCAAACAGCGCCGCCTGCACAAAGCCTTCCTGCGCTACCACGACCCGAACAACTGGCCGCTGTTGCGGGAAGTCTTGAAGGAGATGGGCCGCGGCGACCTGATCGGTAACGGCAAACACCACCTGATCCCGTCCTTCCAGCCGAAGGGCACCGGCCTTCCGACTGAAAGGGTGCAACGCTTCAGGACCAAGCATACCGGACAGGAAGCGGGATTGGTTGGAAAAAAACGCGAGCGGTCGGGCGGTAATCCGCGCGCGGCCAAAAGGCCGAGATGATTTGCTGTCCGTAAAAATATAATTTTGATTGCTTTAACATGTTGAGGGGGCTTGATGAGTCAATCCCGAGCTAAAAAGTTCAAAAAATGCTAGTCAAAATCAAATTATTCTGTATAATGCCGGGTTCTTAGCTGGCGTAGCTCAGTTGGTAGAGCAGCTGATTTGTAATCAGCCGGTCGCGGGTTCGAGTCCCATCGCCAGCTCCATAGAATCAAGGGTTTAGGTGGAAATGCCTAAACCCTTTTTTTTCGGGGTTACGCCGGGGTTACACTCGCGATTAAACAAATCCTGATGTCTGATCCAGTTTTAGCCCGGCAATCATTGCGGTTCACGCAAAACCTAAGCGCCACACCGCCGCCATCGATCCCACGACCTGAACTCGCGCCAGCATCGGCCTTACGCCAGGGCAGGGCAAAACCAATTGTTTCCTTCTAGGCACATAATAAAATCCCTAGCATGATTCCGTGCCAACTCCACGTAAGCCGCGCCAGACGTGCGTTACAGGTCGGCATGATTCTTGATATGGGTGTTGTTTCCTGAGAGTAGCGTATGCGATTTGCCGCCAATGTGGGCAAAGCCAGTGCTGGCGCGGGTTTCGAGCATCAGCTCGGTGGCAGTCACGAAAGCGCCAGGCACAAAAAAGCCGGGTTGCCCCGGCTCTGGTGTTGTCTATGCTACATCGCGTCGTCATATCGAAAGCAAACTCGAACGCTGCCGCTCACATAGGGTTCCGGCAACGGCTTGTCGCTTCTCGGCTTGCGGATTATTACGTTCAACAGCTCTGGGTTCTTCGAAGCTTCCAGTTTTTCGACTCTCGTTTTAACACTCATTCTTTGCGCTCCAGGGCTTCCACTCGTTTGGTCAGTTCGTCTATTTCAATGATTTTGGACTGCGCCGCCAATGCGGTCATGAGTTGCGCGCCAATGTCCGGTGGTATCTGCCCGGCCAGTGTTGCGTCGGTAATCTTGGCGGCTTGGCCGGTCAGCGTGTTGTCGCCATCGACCGGAATGTTGACCGGCTGCGCTGCGGGTTTCAGCGGCGGTACGATCCGATCCAGCAGCATCTTGCAAGCAGCCATGTCGCCGGCAATGGCCGCATCGACGACGACTTGCAGAATGTCGGCGCGCCGGGCTTCGATCTCCTTGCGGATTTTGACGGCCGTGGTTACGCCGGGTTTCCGGCCGCCCGGATTGCCCGATTGTCCGGGTTTGAATTGGTGGTCTTTGCTCATCTGTTGGTGGCTGCTTATTTCAGGCAATTCTAAACCGTGTGGCTGCAATTAAATACTGTTCAATTCCCGAATGGCATCGGGTCATCGTAATCGGGATAACTGCTGTGTTGCGGTGGTCTTTGTGGTGGCCGATCGCCCTCTGCACCCTCAGCACTGCCGCGCCGCTTCTTGATGTCGTAAGCAGACAGCGCCGCCGATACCGTGATGTTCAGCCCGCGCTTGATTTCGCCGCTGGTCTTGTCGGTCCACTCTGAAGGCTTGAGGCTTCCGGCCACGCTCACGGCGTCGCCTTTCTTGAGTTTGCCGATCCGCTCGGCCACGTCGCCGAAGGCAATGCCGGAGACCACGGTCGGATCGGAATCGCCGGTCGGCACGGACAACAGAAAATTGCAGAACGGTTTGCCGCTCGGCCCGGTTTTCAAGGTCGGATCGCGAATCAGTTTTCCAGAAATTAAAGCGTCAATCATGGTCTGCTCCCTGCCAACAAACGCGCGGCAATGATCAGCAACTCAATAGGATTGCTCGATCTGAAATATAGGTAACCGGTGTCGAAACCTTTCCCGTCACCGCCACACCAGCAGTAAAGCTCGTCCCCCTTGATGACCGCGCTATCTCTGCCAAGCTTGATGCTTGCGGCGATTTCGTCTTGAATGCCAGCGGCCTTCATGCGCTCGATAATGGTTTTGTCGTCTTTGATGGCTTCAATCATCGAAATACTCCTCGCCCATCACGGGCTCAATATGTGTAGCATCGGGGTATTGCACCGACATCTCCACCAAGGTCATGCGTGGCATCTGGCATAAATAACATTGCCGTCCGTCCGGCCAGGTCGCCAGGAACTTGAAGAACCGGCCTTGGGCATTTGGTGTCCAGACTTCGACCAGCAGCGGGTCGGGTGCAGGTGCAGGCGTACCGCTGGCGCTTTGATCGATCCGATCGGGGTAGCCGGTGAAGTCTGCGCAACGTCGCGGCATGTCATCGACTGGTCGGAACCGTTGCTGAATGCAATGCCCTGAGCTGCTTAGGTGGCGGCATTCGCGGCAATGACGGCGGTCATCGTCGGTCGCCAATGCTTCGACGATCTCGGCTTTGTGCTCCTTGATGTAGGCAATCTGTTCGGCGGTCAGCGCGTCGAATGGCTTGATGCCGATATTGCCGTTATCTTTCAGCCAGATTTCAAAGCCGGCGGCTTGGATTTTGGCAAGCGCGTTCATATTTCCCCCTCATCAAAGCCGCTGATGCTAGGGGTGTAATGTTTTTCTGGGGCAAAAAGTTTATTTTCCATGTTCACAACGTTCACAATGTTCACGGCATCCTGCCCGTTGCAAATAGTGTGAACTTTGTGAACATCGTGAACTTTGTTTTGAAACTTTTCGTCCAGGGAAAAACTTTTCTTGATCGTGACAGTAAAGCCCTCTCTCGTTTTCCCTCCAAACTCCACATTAATTCCAATAGCCGCCAGCGCGGGTGACTGCCGCTTAAGCACATCACCCAAGCCGCGCGGCGAACGCGGCCAGCCGTCGGCATCATGGCGATGCTCGGTCAGGGTATCGAGCAGCTTTTTCATGGTGCCGTAAAATATGGTTGGGGATTGTCCTTGATGCGCGTCTACCAGCTCACGGACGGCTACAGCAACCGGACTCGACTCCATTGCCCGCGCTACAGATTCTTGGCGGTTCGCTCTAAACAGCGTGTCGAATGTGCCGGGGTCATGCCCTTGCGCCTGCATCATCGCCTCGCCAAGGCGCGTGAAGTCGGCCATTCTCGGCGGTTTGGTCAATTTCACCTCGGGCAGTTGCGCCAAAGTCTTAACCAGTAAATCCAACAAGGCGCCGAAAATGCGTGGCTTGGCGTCTTCCCACGCGGCGTTGATTTCGGATTCTTCGCGGTAGTCGATTTGTTTCAGCTCGATATTGATAACGCGGTCGGTCAGGTCTTGCGCCGTTACCACGACCGGAATCGAGTTGATAATCACGGGTCGCTTAACCTCGATGATTGTCTCCTCGGAGTTTGTATAAAGCGTTCGCGCCGCAAATCCGCCTCCGGTTGCCAGCGTGCAAAGCGCATCTTGTTGCTGCGGGGTCAGGCGTGAAATGTTCTCGAAAGAGACTAGCCAATTGACGCCCGCGCTGATGTAGATGTCCTCGGTCGTCTTGGGGGCGGCCCGAAGGTTGGCTTTATTGGGGTCGATTAAATCCCTGATCCGGCTATGCGTCGAAGATTTAGCCGCACCTTGCAAGCCGTTCAGCGCCAAAACCGGAAACGGCGTGGCCGTGCGGAACGCCTCCAACATCCACGTCAGCACTAAAGGCCGATCCTGTTCCTGAATATTGGCGAACTGCCACAACTCCTCGATATTGCCGCCAGGATGCGGAATCGGTAGCGACTGCATCGACGACGGCTTCCAGAACTTGACCGGGGATTTTTGCAAGACACGCCAGCCGTTCGGCTGCGCATCCACGACTTGCCAGCGGTCATCACCCAGGAAAATAACAAACCCGTCCTGATGCGGCGAAGATCGCAAATGAACCGGTATTTTTTCGCCTTCGTGTACGGCAATACCAGATAGAGCGGAACTCGCCTGCTTAATCGTCGCTTCACTGGCGGACATGCCGGGGGAATCGCCGCTTTTAGTGTCAGTGTAATACGCATACGACAGCCATTCGATGAAGCCTTTCGTGCCGATCTGAAAGACCTGCTCGACGCCTTCGACCAGAACGGCGATAAACTTCCCGTCGGATTGCTCATCATGGAAAAGTTCGCCCCGGTCAAGCGCCAGGGCGATTAATTCAGCGGCTACCGAATCCGGCCCGCCTTCTTCGCTTGGCGGTCGTGTCGCTGAATCAATGTCGTCAAGTCGAATGCCGGTAGGCTTTTCCTTCTTGATCCGGCAACGGACGCGTGCCCAGTCTTCCGGCGATGTCTCACGGACGAATCTTACCGCCTCGTTAAAGTCTTGCGTCGCCCGCCAGCGCGCCGGGGTTGCCGGCACATTCGACCAGCGCCTTGTCGATGGCAGCCAATGCGTTTTGCATAGCTTCACCGATGGCGGGGATTGCATCGTCCAGGGAAAACATTACACCCCCGGACTCTGGTGATTCCATTGCGCTCATGCCGCCGCCTCCGCTTGCGCCGCGCGCCAAGTATTGATCGCGTCATTGAAGTCCTGCCCGACGATCGGCGGCAGCAAATACTTACCGCCCACGGCCAAAGCCGCCGCCCGCGCTGCTTTTTGGCCGGTGCCGGATTCGTCGTTATCGCCGCAGATAATCAGTTCATGACTCGGATAAAGCGCCCTGATCCGGCTGGCGACTTGTTTCAGGTTCCCCGCGTTGAAGGCAATTATGACGGGCTGCCGGAACCAGTCATGTAGACTTGCGCCAGTGGCGAACCCCTCACACATCAGAATCTTTCCCGGATCGCTCGCGGCCACGTCGGCCATGCCTATTCCCATGAAGCCGCCTTTGATCTTGCCGCTGGGAAGGAACCGCTTCGCGCCGTCCGCCTCGATGAATTGCAGGCTCGTTAAGCCAGGCTCGCCAAAGATCGGAATGACCAAAGACGCCCGACCTTGGTAAATGCTGAGCCTTGCGCCATGCGGCTGGATGCGCTTGACCACCAAATAAGGATGCTCGGCCTGTTCGCTGATGGGCCTCGACCGCGCCCAGATGAATCGGGCCTTGCCGGCGGCGGTGCGGTGTGCTTCTCGGCGTTCGATCTCGCGCCGCTGGCGCTCTGCCTCGATCGCAGCCCGATCTGCTGGCGATAATCGCGCCGGCCTGCCGTCGGCCCGCCAGGTGAAAGAATGGCCGGTTGTGTAATCGAGGGCCCAACCTGCCGGATTGCCGTCCAGGTGTAGGGTATACGCGCCGTTTTTGGTGCCGGCTTTCTGGCCTTCGATGTGTGATCGGTGGAGCTTGCCGTCGGCAATGATCGTGCCGGTAAGCTGAATTCCTGCCGAATGTGCGGCGTCTTTGAATTGGCTCTCAACGCCACTTGCGGTAAAATGGTGCTGTTCAGGATGATTTTGAAAGCCGCGTTGATCCCCCGATTGGCGCGGCTTTTGTGCGTTTAGGGTCATCAGCTCAAGCCTCCGCGCCGACTGTACGCGACTCCAGGAAGGCGTCAAGCGCCGCTTTCCGGTATTTGACCAGCCGTCCGACTTTTATATACGGGATGTTGTAGCGTTTGGTAGAGCGCCAAACTTCCAGCGTCGCGACTGTGACGCCAAGATATTCGGCTGCGTATTGTGTATTGAAGAGTTCCGAAAGGTCGGAATTGTTTTGCAGCATGTAAACACCCTCCATAGGGTTTTATTAAACACGCTGCTACTTTAGCGGTCAGTTTATCCCATAAAAACGAAAACCTGACCTTTGCGAATTATCGGGATTTTTTTAATGCCGTGATATTGTTCTGGATGGTTTTTTCAATGGCTTTCAGCTTGTTTTTTTCTCTCCAGGCTAGCTTATCGCTGAAGTCGCTCATTATCTTCTTGTAGGTCACATTCTGCCCTTGAGCTTTTAGCTCTTCCTTCCTTTGAATAATAAGCTCCGCCAATCTTCTAATTTGGTTATCTTCAGTCCTTTGTCGCCCTCGTCCTTTCTTGGGGATAATCTGGAACTGAGTATTGATCGAAGGCGTATTTAATGAAGAAAGTAGGGGCTGTTGCCATTTTGGAAACCGGCCCTTGAAATTCTGGTATTCCGCCGCAAGGATTGTTTTTTCAATCATAGAGCAAGCAATCAATGCCGCGACAACTGTTTACGGACGACCATTGGAATAAACTGAAATCCGCCTTGCTGAATTTGGGGATTTATGACAAAC
>Ga0207968_100031_pt1 | contig 57769 bp, 50 predicted proteins | sample LakWasMet21_HOW5_2_FD_183867 | JGI IMG/M metagenome (GOLD analysis project Ga0207968, IMG submission 183867) | Freshwater sediment methanotrophic microbial communities from Lake Washington under simulated oxygen tension - Sediment Metagenome... | ecosystem: Environmental > Aquatic > Freshwater >...
ATGGCAGGGCAAGCATGCGACCCCAGATCGGATTTCTGGGGTGGCATTGAACTGGAATCCCTTTTTTTGGCAATTTTGCCAGTATTTCGAGGCTCCCTAAAATTACTCGCTCCTGAAAAAAAGCCGTTTTCTTTACTGCAGGCCGGATGTTAGTAAGGCGTTGAGAAGTAACAATACCCCATAAATCCACCAGGATTGGAAAAGCTCGGCAACGAAGCCGCGAAAAGTCTGATTACGATATTTCCTTCTCCCGTGGATTCACACTCAACCAAGTGCGCCGCAATTCTTTAATTTTGGAGCGGACCAATTCCACTGAGAATGAAGTTTGCGGTTGCTGTGACTTTCCGAAGACAACCCAGGGATCGTCCCAATAAACCAGCACGTATTTCTTATCGCTTAGCAATTTTTCAACATGATCCAGATAGTCTGTTACATGTAAATGGAGGTGATGCGCCAATGATCCGATTTCCCCTGGATCATCCGGTGTTGTTTTAAGCGTTGGACTATCGAGCCTAAGGACAATAAAATCCGATTGATCTATTTTTTCAGGGAAACCGTATATTGAATATCGTTGACTAAAATGCGCCCCCAAGTTCGCCTGAATCGAAATCGCTCTATTTCCGATGATCTTTTTTATCACTTTCTCTCTACTATCAAACGCGGCAATGGCGCTTACCGGCCGCCAAAAATTGACAGAACCCGTTAAGGGGAATGGCGCTAAAAAATAAACCAATATCAGTTCCAAGCATAGCGTCAACTTTAAAATACCCGCTGCCGAAAACGATCGTAAAAAAGGGTGAATCTTCTGAAGGCCGAAGATTGCCGCTACAGTCAGCATTGGGATAAGGGTCACGGAATGATAACTGAAAATGTCACGAGGCATTGGATTCGCAGATAATAAATTAGCCAACAGATCCCCTACTATCGGAATGAGCCAGGCAGGAGCTGCAATAGGAAGCAGTAAAAAAGGCGCCAATAGATCGAAGAGATAGATCCACCCTTTCATCGTCATAAACACTGCTCTCATGACTAATAATGGATGAGTAAAAAGATTTACGATAATCTCGGACAACGACCCTCCTAGCCAGTTGTATCGAAAACTACTAGGATACGTGCTTTTTACTGGGGTTATCATCAGATGCTGCCCGGTTGGCGAGTAATACGGCATAACGAAGCCAATGATTATAGCCAGCATAGTAACGCCAACAATTGAAAGACCTATACCTACCCTCCACTTTTTGTGCACAACCCCATAAAGAACCCCAAAACCTGCAACTGTTAAACCAAAATGTTCCTTACACGCCAACAGAAATAGACTGGATATTATCAAAAGTAACAAACGTTTTTGTATTATTGCATACAACTCCATACTAATAAAAAAAGTAGCCAGACTGACCTCATGAAAATCCCATGTTGCGCCGGCTATCATAAACGGATTCAGCAGATAAATGCATGCCCAACAGAATGCGTGCTTTTCAGATCGCGTGACATGCTGCGCAATCGCAAAAATAGGCAAGGCTGAAAATGAGAGCGCGAATGATTGGCTCAAGGTCAACCAATGCACATTCGGATAGATTTTGTACAATGGGACAAAAAGAAATAAAATTGGCTGAAAATGAATACCTAGCCAGTTCATGGTCTGACCCGAGCTGTTAAAACTATTGAGGAGAGATCCGTCTTGGCTTGCTGTCCAGACTGCTTGATCATAACAACCTAAGTCATACAAGGATGTCATATATCCCCAGTGACGCCATATTCCCAATGAGCTGAAAACAATGAAGTACGAAAATTCCCCTCCAATAAACGCCATACGCCACGGATTTTTAATAGTTATTGTGAGCATTATAATTGAAGTAACTTTTTATTAACTTGACAGTATTATAATTTTAGTTTTTGTCGTTTCGAATGGCGGTGTGTACTAAAAAAATTCAACAAAATCGGTATAAACCAGGCGACGTATTATCCCTTAGCGAGCGACCATGTTCGTCGAAGGGTTTGAATTTTTTCACGAACCTGTAATACAGCATCGGGGGGAATATTTTTTTTCTCCTTACCAAAGATAAGCCATGGATCGCTCCAATAAACCAATTGAAAATGTTGGTTATCGAGTAATTTTTCTACTGATCTAAGATATAATGCCGGGGGCATTTGTAACAACTGCTCTAATGTCCCAAACTCCCCAAAAGCAGAGGGAATTAATTTTGTTGTGGGGCTTTCAAGCCTAAGCACAATAAAGTCTGCGCTATCTATTTTTTCTGGATAAAAATAAAATGAATTTTTCTGTGTGAAATGAGGTATCAGATTCGCTTGTATTGAAGCTGATTTGTTATCTGTCAATTGCTTTATGATTGGCTCTCTAGTATCAAAATCCACTACGGTATTTACCGGTTTCCAATAATTCAATGATCCAGGAAACGAAAATGGGGCAAAGTGATAGGCTAGTGCTACATTTAAAAGTAAAACTATTTGAATGCAATAGCTTACAGAAAATGTTTTAAGGTGTGGAGAGATTCTTTGCATGCCATGAATTGCCGCAACAGTCAAAACAGGAATGATGGTGGCAGAATGATAGCTAATGATAAGGCATGGCATACTAACCGAAGATAATAAATTTGCCAAAAGATCACTGGCTATAGGTATAGCCCAAATAGGTGCTAGAACGGGAAGTAATAAAAATGGCACCAATAGCGAGAAGATATATTCCCATCTTTCCATTGTCACAAACACCGTTTCCAAAATAACGAATGGGTGACTAATAATATTTTTGATCACAGCATGTAGTGAATCACCTAACCAACTGTAACGCCCCGAGCTTGGGTGCATGCTAATTGCTGGTCTTATCATCGGATGCTGACCGGTTGGTGAGAAAGACGGCATGATGACGCCAATGATCAAAGCCATCAACACAATTCCAATTACCGCAAATCCCACGCCAACCATCCAGTTTTTATGCGCAATTCCATAGAGAATTCCTAAACCGGCAACTGTTAAGCCAAAATGTTCCTTACACGCCAACAGAAAGATGCTGCATATAATCAACAGCGCTAATCTTTTTTGGGTTATTGCATACAAGCCCAAACTGATAAAAAATGTCGCCAAGCTCACTTCATGAAAATCCCAGGTTGCGGCGCCAATTACAAATGGATTCAGCAAAAAAATGATTGCCCAAATGAATGCATGCTTCTCCGAATGAGTGATGTGCAGCGCTATCGTAAAAATTGGAAGGGAGGAAAAAGCTAGCGCGGCAGACTGACTTAAGGTCAACCAATGCACACTAGGATAGATGTTGTATAACGGTACGAAAAGATACAATATTGGCTGGAAATGAATGCCCAACCAGTTCATGGTCTGTCCCGAGCCGTTAAAACTATTGAGGAGAGATCCGCCTTGGCTCGCTGTCCAAACCGCCTGGTCAAAGGCGCCTAAATCATAAGGGGATGTCAAGTATCCCCAATGGCGCCATACTCCCAATAAACTGAAAACAACGAAATATGAAAAAGCGCAAATCCAAAGCGCAATAAACCATTTGTTTAAGACCGGATGCATAGACGTAAACGGCATTTTTCTTTTTTTACAGCCACTCTGAATAAAGCTCGTCAGTGTGTTAATGGCAATGGGCATTTTGAAAAATAGTTCTCTAGAGGGTAGTTTTTTCTATAAAATAACGTGGACGCTGTTTGGTCTCTTTATAAATTTTTCCTATATATTCACCGAGCACACCAATACATAAGACTTGTATGCCGCCAAGAAAATAAATCGGAAGAATTGTAGAGGCCCAGCCAGGAACCATCGTGTCCTTCAGCAACGCGTTTATCAATACCCATATTCCCATTAGAGAACTGATCAAGAAAACCAAAAAGCCTAGTACCGTTATCATCCTTAGTGGCAAAACTGAAAAGGAAGTAATACCATTCAGCGCCAACGACAGCATTTTTTTAAAAGGATATTTACTGTTTCCCGCAAATCTGGCCGTCCGGTCATAGTAGACGATGGACGATTTAAATCCTATCAGGGGTATAATGCCACGCAAGAATAAATTGACCTCGCGGAATTCGCGTAATCCTTCAATGGCGGGGCGTCCCATTAGGCGAAAATCGGCATGATGTTGGATGATTTCACCCCCCATCGATCGCATCACTTTATAGAATAAATCGGCAGTCGTTCTTTTAAAAAAAGAATCGGAACTGCGCTGTTTGCGTACGCCGTAGACAATCTGCACTTTGCGCAGATTAAAGTCATCGACCATCTGTTCGATCACGGACACATCGTCCTGAAGGTCGGCGTCTATACTGACTATGGCATCTCCTTCGGCTGTCAAGAGACCAGCCAGTAAAGCATGCTGATGACCGACGTTATGCGAAAGTTTGATGCCGGCGACACAAGGCTGATGTTTACTGAGGTCTTCAATGATATCCCAGGTATGATCAGAGCTCCCATCATCGATATAATAAATCCTGCTGTCCGAATTGATCTTTCCTTGATCAAGCAGGCTGTCAATTAACTGCGTCAGCCTGTTATTTGTTTCGCCGAGGACATCTTGCTCATTGTAGCAGGGAACGACTATATTCATTTTTATCATTATTTTTACCTCTTATACTGATACGAAATTAACACCACAGTCACTTTCATTTATATCAACATTGTAGGTACAAAAATAACACAAATAACAATGACAACTATTAATAAATTTTCATTTTGTCGTAAATCAGCTTTAATTCCTGATAGACAAAATAATTTCCGAATGATTCATTTGATATAGGAAAGTAAGATTTTGTAGTTAGTTTATAATCAGAAACATTTTTCAAATTATTTCTTTCCAAAAACACTTTATCGATAAACGTTCGATGTGTTTTATCGGATTCATAACCAATTTTACCTGGCACAACAATAATTATCCTCGAGATACCTATACGACTAGCTGAAGCAAATATCTTACGCATCGCATTCGCTGCATCAGATAAATGTTCCATGACATGGGATAAAACCAAAGTTTCAAATTTGTTTAGCGGAATAGCTGACAACATAAAGTCATCATCAGTGATGTCGTAAAGAATGGCGTTCATGCCACAAGCGGATAAATATTCGACAAGAAATGGGTTCGATTCAACTCCTAGGGAATTGACTGGAAGTTTTTCAAGTAATTGGCCGGCTCCACACCCCAAATCAAGAGTTGGCCCAATAACTTCTTTTAACAAGTTAGTCAGATAATGATGTTTAATGAAGCGTCTGAAAGGATGACGACTTCTTCGGATTTGCTCGTTTGCATACTCTTTATCATATTGATCTTTCATATACCACCTCTTTACTCCCTAAAGTAACAAAAAACAATACGTTTTTGATGAAATTAGAAGAATGGTTTTCTATATGTTTTTTATGAGAAAAACATAGTATAAATTTCTAATAACCTGCATTATTAAAGAATTTATAGCTGAAGTAACAACCCAGAAAAAAGATAATTTATAGCGCTTGTCATTATACAATCTGAAAGCGTACTGCCGAAAAAGTCTAGCCTGTTCAAATCTTAACTCCTTAGCACTTGTTGACTGATCAGAAATTCGAAATCTTCCTAGGGCTTCAGGAATAACATAACCGTTTCCTATTAGAAGAAGTTCGAATTTTAAATCCAAATCGACCGTCCATTTATTACCATTTTTTATCTTGGGCTCTGCTATTTTTTCATATGCTTCCTTTCTAAAAATAGAACCGTTAACTTCTCCTATAACATTGGTGCCACACAAAAGATTTGACCGAATACCCCAATATGAAGAAATTCGCCCCCCGCCAAAGATAAACCTCTTAGTATATACAGCCTTTCCTTCGTCATTTATTATCTTAATATAAGTGTTCACGACTGCAATATCACTATTTCCATATGACTCTAATATGCCCACACCTTTTTCAACCGCATCAAGCTCAATACCGTCATCGGCACACAATAGCATCAAATATTTTCCAGCCCCATAAGACAATGCCATTGTAAAATTATCAATCAGCCCTATGTTTATTCTATTTTCATGAATCTTAATTCTTGAATCCATGTAACCTTTAATAATATCAACGGTTCCATCCATTGAGCAATCATCAGAAATAATCACCTCTATATTACTATACGTCTGATTTAAAACGCACCTCAAGGTTTCGTCTATATATCTTTTATTGTTGTAAGTGGGGATACAAACACTTACAAGGGGTTTATGGTCAAAACACATTATCTAATTGACCCTTACTAGGCTATAAGCATTTTAAAAAATCAGTAAATTAAAAAATCGAAGCCTTATAAGACCGAAAGACGAAACGTTTTAATAGCATGAATGATAGCGTAGCATTTACAGGAAGCAACGCCACCGCTGAAAAATAATCACCCATATACACTCTTATGATGGAGATCATTTCAATATTAAAAAAATAAATTAACAACCAGACAAAAATATACATAAAGAACACCCCTTTTGCTTTAAAAACCACTAGTCTATGGCTGTTAAAACTAAAAATGATACCCAACAATAGTGAGAACAATGATGCCAGTTGATAAGAAAAACCCACATAAAGTAGTAACCAATATATGATGACTCCGACGCAAGTGTTTACAATACCAACCACTACAAAGCGAAGCAATACGCTTGTATCACGAAACGAAAATATTCTTTTCTGGCCAATCTGCATAATTTTTTTAATCGATTTTGATGGGATAAAAAATAGAATTTTTCTTTCGTCAGTTGTTATTCATCATTTTCCATTTTAACTATGAGATTCAAGCCACCAGAAGGGTTCATTAGTAATAATTTAAGGACATAATCCGTCTCTGATCAACTTAACATCTGACATTTAAATCAACTATAATGCAATAGCAAAGCAGCAAGCAACAGACATTATGGAATGATCGTTATTTTTTATCTCAAAGGCAAAAATCAGTGGTTTTTCTTCGATTGCCAGCTAAAAAGCTGGTCATCAACCCTACTCTGACAATTTATTCGCTTTATCGGAGCCCACTTTGAATTATAGAACACTGGTAGCCTTTAAATTGCAAAAGATCAAAGCTACAGCCAATTTTTTTAACGCCTCTTATCTATCTCTACTTCTCAGCTCCAGCCTTTACTTTCTGGGGATGCTGTTGCTGGGCATCGATCGGCACTGGAGCTTTAAAACTTCGATAAATGACACCGGCGCTTTCGATCAGGCCATTTGGAGCATTCTAAACCGTGGTACACCGATCGTAAGCATAGGTTCATCTGCACCCTACCATTGGTTTGCAGTCCATTTCCACCCATGGCTCTACCTGTTTGCGCCACTTTATAAAATTTATCCCAGCCCTGAATGGCTGATATTCGCGCAGGCTCTATCAGTCGCTTCGGCGGTGCTGCCGATCTATAAAATAGCTCTCAAGCTAAATTATACGGACTGGCAGGCCTTTTACTGGTCTTTTGGATTTTTGTTGAACCCTTTTGTGCTCAGCGCCGCGCAATGGGACTTCCATCCGGTAGCCGTCGCCGCGCCTTTCATTGCCTGGAGCATTTATTTTCTGTTGGCGAATGATTTTAAAAAACTGCTTTTCTGCGTGTTAAGCATTCTGCTCTGCCAGGAGCAATTCGGCATTCTGACCCTGTGCCTGGGAATTTCTCACTACTGTGTGAACAAAAATGCCAAACAATCCTTGGTGCTGATCGCAATTGGAGCCTTTTATACGCTTATTTTGTTTCTGTATGTTTTTCCAACGTTTTCCCCAGTAGGCACACATATCATGATGAGCGCAGAACACAAAGAAGCAAATCGCTATCATTGGCTAGGCAGCACACTTTTCGGAATCATCGCTCATCTTTTGTCTTCGCCACTCGAGATCATCAAAAAATGTCTTTTCGAGATGGGCGGTTTTCAGTACCTTATGTTTCTGTTGCTACCCTATGGCCTGTTTATACCGCTTCTCGGATTCGATATTCTCCTGATCGGCGCCGCCGATTTCGCGGCAAATGCATTATCGCTACTCGATTTGCAGCGCAGCATGAACAGTTACCATTCCGTTGCTCTGATTCCGATCATCATTGTCGCAGCGATGCGCGGATTCAATTATTATTGCCGAGCAGTACCGGGTAGGATAAGGAACTTGACGGCTGTTTTTGCTATTTTTACATCGCTCCTGTTTTTTTCGTTTTGCCTTCCGCACCTCTTTGGGCAAAACAGTTTTTGGAAGTTAAAACTGGCCGTTACAAAGCAAAACGAGCTCTCTGAAATCCAAAAACGCATTCCTGCGGAAGCTTCATTATCCGCCCAAGCAAACATCGGCGCGCATTTTTCTCAACTCGAATCGATTCACGTTTTCCCCAAAAAAATTCCGGAGGCGGATGCGGTGATCTTGAGACTGGAAGACCCGGATGATTCCTTAAAAGAAAACATCATCCGTTTCGGTCATTATATGCTGATGGAACCGAAGGATTATTTAGCCGCGGTTCGCTGCGTGTTGGACAGTGGCGCCTATCGGATCGGCTATTTCAATCCCCCTTGGCTGCTTTTTTTGAAATCCACCGATGCCAAGCCCGCTACGCAACGTCCTTTATTGGCGGCGTACCTCGATCATCTCGAACAACGCTGGAACCTGGAACCCCCTCAATCGACCTCACACAACTGCCCATGGAAACCATGACTCACGCCGCCGCCGAGCAGAACTCGCGCAAAAAATATTTCGTCGTTTTCATCTTTGGCTATTTGCTCTGGCTGATCGCCGCCAAATCCGGCACCGGCGATGACTCCTACTGGCATATCAAGGTCGGCGAATGGATCGTCGCGCATCGGGCAGTCCCCGACCACGGCATCTTTTCCTATGCCGCGGCCGATTTTCCCTGGGTCTCACACGAGTGGCTGGCTGCGGTGCTGATGTATGCGGCATTCAGTTTTGCGGGATGGCCGGCCCTGGTGTTCATGGCGACCCTCGCGATCGGACTCGCCATGTTGATGCTGTTCAACTTTCTGTTGAAACGCACCAGCCTCAATACCAGCATGATCTATCTGCTGCTGTCGTATTTGATGCTGATCCCGCATATCATGCCCAGGCCGCATATCCTGGCGCTGCCGATCACGGTGTTTTGGACGATACGGCTGATCGAGGCCAGCGACGCGCAAAAATCCCCGCCCCTCCTGCTGGCCATGTTCATGGCCTTCTGGGTCAATATGCACGGCAGTTTTATCATCGGACTCGCGTTTATCGTCTTTTTCGGCGCCGAAGCCGTATTTCTGGCGCCGGACCGGGAAACGCGGCTACAGCTCGCCAAGGCATGGCTGACGTTTTTGATCGCCGGCACGGCGGCTTGCGTGCTGACCCCGCACGGCATCGACGGGCTGCTGCTGCCGCTGAAGCTGACCAGCCAGACGTATGTGGTCGACATCATCGCCGAGTGGGCCTCGCCAAACTTTCATTTCTTCCAAGGCCTCGAGGTATGGCTATTGCTGTTTCTGGCGCTGGTGCTGAGCAAAGGCCTGACCTTGCCGCTGTTTCGGATGATTTTTGTGCTGGGCTTGCTGCACTTGTCGCTCAAGTCGATCCGATTTTCGACCGACTTGTTATCGTTCCTGGCGCCAATGGCGCTGGCGGGGCCCTTCGCCAAACAACTGAACACCCCGCCCGACTTCGCGCTGGCATCGATCTATCCCAAAAAACTCAGCCATTGGCTGTTGCTGACGGTGTATCTGGCGTCGATGGCCTTTTACTTGCCCTTCAGAACGATCGAATCGCCGCAAAGCATTCAACTTCGCAAGATTTTGAACGCCCTGCACCCCGAACGGGCCGCGCTCGGCAACGTGCTCAATAGCTACGCCTTCAGCGTTTATTTGATTCATGAAGGTTTCCCGGTGTATATCGATTCGCGAGGTGAACTCTATGGCGACAAATTCCTAAAGGATTATTTCGACACGATCGGCCTTGCAAAAGGCCCCCAGAGTCTCCGGGACAAGATCGACAAATACCACATCACCTGGACGCTCTTCGAAACCAAACTTCCGGTCAATGCTATACTGGAAATGATGCCGGGCTGGAAAAAGATCTACAGCGACCGATACGCCACCCTTTTCCTGGCTGCCGACAGAGAGATCAGCGCCAAAGCCAAACGGGAACTCGACGCCATCAAAAAAAGCTTGCCCGCAGCGGAAGCAGACGAAGACACACAGGAAAGGCTCTTCTAAGCCTTGCCCGCAATCAAAACCTGCCGCGAGATTCTTCGATAAAATGCAGGCATCATCGTGGATTATCGTCGAGTTGGTATCGTTTTGGCCGCATAATGGACGCTGAGAAATTCCCTAGACTTTTATCGGAAAGGGAACTATGATTAAGCGTGGCTTTAATGAATTATTAAGGCCATTTCCCGAAAATTTTTCTTTTTGTTATGGAGCCATTCCCATGAATAAATTAAATTCGTTGTTAATAAGAAACGTAAAGAATCAAGCAGGCGCGACCATGGTTGAATATGCGCTGATGGTCGCACTGATTGCGATCGTCTCGATCGCGATGATCACCGGCGTTGGTAAGTCTGTCAACAACACCTTTTCTACTGTCAACAGCGCCTTGCAAACCGGTTAAGATTGACAAGTCTTTTCCTGACGTGGGAGAGGCGGGATGCCTCTCCTATCCTAACACCATCCCTATGGAGTGATAACCATGAAAAAAATTAACTCTTTTCAAACCAAGCCGATAACGCAGCAATCGGGCGCGACGATGGTCGAGTATGCGTTCATGGTGGCGTTGATTGCGATTGTTTCCGTTGCGATGATCACCGGCATCGGAACATCGGTCAACAATACCTTCTCGGTCGTAAACAGTGCTTTCGCGTCCGCCCCGGGCGGTGGTTGAGCAACCGGCACGGTCGTGTCCGCGTCTGGCAAGTCACCGAATTTTTAACGCCGCTAGAAGAATCAGCCATGCAAATGCGGCAAGATACCGAAAGAGAGTCCGTGCAAATTACTGAACTCTTATCGTATCGATTTCAGTATCTTGCCTTTTGTCAATGAATACGCTTAAGTCAGGATAAGTCGCGGCCAAATCGATTAAGTAAACATTATAAGTTCATTTGAGCGGCGACGAATGAAATAAGGAAATCAAAATATAATGTAGCCATTTTCTGCCATAATTGCGGTATACCCCGTCGAGTTGGAATTTAATATGCTTTCACCTAACGTAGAAAACCTAACCCGCCATGCATTTATTCCCCGCCCGCGAAATATCGCAGAAACCGGTTTATCGGCTGATTTTCTCGGCGCCCTGGTTCTGAAGCATTTGCACGTCAATGGCGTTGCCGATTTACTGACATTGTCGGAAAACATCGCCCTGTCGGGCACCATCGTCGAAACACTGCTCGACGGTCTCAGGAAAAAAAATCAGGTGGAAGTTCTCGCCGCTTCGCATAACAGCCGCGGAGAACGTTACTCGATCAGCGACAAAGGCGTAGTCGAGGCATTGACCGCCTTAACCCGAAGCGGCTATACCGGCCCCGCCCCGGTGCCGATTGAACTTTACCGCAAAGCCGTTGCAGCACAGTCTGTAAAAAACAACAAAATCACCCAGGAAGCGGTCAAGCGCGCCTTCCAGGATACGACGATCAACCCCACCCTGCTCGACTATTTGGGACCCGCACTGCATTCAGGCCGGGCGATCATGATCTACGGTCTGCCCGGCACCGGCAAAACGTATATCTGCAAGAGGCTGGCCCGTCTTTTGGGTTCCTCGGTCTATATTCCCTACGCCGTATCGGTCGGCGAAAGCATCATTCAGGTTTTCGATCCGGCGTTGCACCGCCTGGATCGGGACACCACGAACACCACCAGTTTTCAATTGAATCAGGGCGCCGATCCCCGCTTTGTCAAGTGCCAGAGACCGGTCGCGATCAGCGGCGGCGAATTGACCCTGGACATGCTGGAAATCGATCACGATAAAAGTACCCGCCTGTCGCAAGCCCCTTTGCAATTAAAAGCCAATAACGGCATGTACATTATCGACGACCTGGGCCGCCAGCGCGTCCATCCGATCGACTTGTTCAACCGCTGGATCGTGCCGTTGGAAGAAAAGCATGACTACTTGAGTCTCGATACCGGCAAGCGCGTACAATTCCCGTTTGACGTCATTCTGATCTTTTCGGCGAATATCAACCCCATAGAACTTGCCGATGAGGCCTTTCTCAGACGGATAGGCTACAAAATAAAATTTGCGCCGGTCAATCAGACCGAGTATAAGGCGATATGGCATTTAAATGCCAATGAATTAAACTTGGAGTGTCCGGATACGCTTGTAGATGAGCTCTTTGAACGTTACCGCCGGGAAAACAGGCCCTTGCTGCCTTGCCATCCACGCGATTTGCTGGGGATCGTCAGGGATCAGTGCCAATATCATGATGTAAGTTCTTTAGTCACCTCCGAACTGTTAGGGGTTGCATGGGATACTTATTTTATTAACTTGGAAAATACCAGGATAGACTCATGAATAGTCGTTTCTCACTTATGCTGATCGTTGCACTGCTTTTTGCCGGCGGCGCCGCCTGGATGGCGAAGCGCTGGGTTGACTCCCAAACCGCGCCCAAAATCGCCGATCAGTCCACCGTTCCGGTGGTCGTGGCGGCCGCCCGCATCCCTTTCGCGACACGGTTCGAAGCCGCGCACGTCAAGATAGCCGCTTGGCCGAAGAACGCGGTCCCGGCGGAAACATTCAGCGAGGTTACGCCGGTGCTGGGCCAGATCGCCCAGCGTGATTTCTATCCGAATGAACCGATACTGGCCCCTCAAATCGCCGAGCACGCGGGAGGCAGTACGCTGTCAGCCCTGATTACACCCGGCATGCGCGCGATGAGCGTCCGGGTCAACGATGTCGCCGGCGTGGCGGGCTTCATTTTGCCCGGCAATAGAGCGGACATCATTGCAACATCCAATGAAACCCAAAATGCTTACACCTTGCTAAAAAACATGAAAATTCTCGCGATCGATCAAAGTGTTTCGACCGAAGAGGGAAAAAAAGCGGTCATCGTTCAAGCCTTGACGCTCGAAGTCACTCCCAGACAGGCGGAAATCTTGGTTGAAGCAACGAAAAATAGCTCGTTGATGTTTACCCTGCGCAACCCGATGGATGAAGAGCAAGGCCCCATTGTGGAAAGTAACATCAACACGCCCGAAGTCAAAATCAAACCCGTACCCGCTCCTCCTTCGGTCTCGATAACGATTCTTCCGTGGAAAAACCAAACGCCTATTCAGGTTACCAATTAGATGGGCGCATGATAACGGTAGGTGGCCGGGCCAGACAGTCTCTACGAGAGAGTCCATCAATGTTTGACTGGGTCATTGCGAACAGGAACCCAACAGAATTTTCCAAAAACCAAGGGAAGCAACAGCTATGTTAAACCTCGACTCAAGAAAATTGTTAAAAGCGCTACCGGTGCTGCTACTCAGCTACTCCATCCAGGCCAGCCCGTACATAACGACCAGCGAAAATGCCAGGCATCTCCGCTACAAGGTGCCTGTCAACAAATCACTGCTTGTCAACCTCGACAGGCGCGCCGCCAAAATTATCGAAGGCAACAATGAAATCGCGGACGTGATCGCGGACATGAAGATTCTTTCGCCGAATCAACTGCTGTTGCGCGGCAAACACATGGGAGCGACCAATGCCACGATTTTGGACGCCAACAACAGGGTCGCGATGGTGATCGACGTGGAGGTCACGCATAACCTTGATGGGCTCAAAGAAAAACTGTATCAACTGCTTCCCGGCGAACGAATCGAAGTACGCAGCGTTGAAAGCTGTATCGTGCTCAGCGGCGAAATATCGAATATCGTCAAAATGGACTACGCGATGAAAATCGCCCAAGGCTACGCGCAAACCTCGACGAGCGGCGGTGGGGGCAGTCGAGGCGGCTGTAATGGCGTTTCGAGTGGCGGTGGCGGTGGCGGTGGTGGCGGTAGCGGTGGTGGCGGCGGCGTCAACAACATCATCAACATGATGCACGTCGGCGGCGAACAACAAGTCATGTTGGAAGTCAAGATCGCCGAGGTGCAACGCAACCTGGTCCGTAAATTTTCGTTGGACAAAGGCGCGAGCAAGGCACCCGAAGGCGTCAAGGACGGCTCTTTCACTTGGAGCACCCAATCCGGCTCCACGGTGTTGGATTTTGCCGGCAACGCTCTGGCCGGTTATTTTTTTGGTGGCGCCTTCGTCTCCGGGGACACCTTGTTCAACTGGTCGCTCAATCTGAACCGGAACACCGATGTCGCCACGATACTCGCCGAACCCAACCTGACCACCCTGAGCGGTAAACAAGCCGCTTTTCTGTCCGGTGGCGAATTTCCGATTTCGGCCTGTAACAACACCGGTTTGACAGGTGATGGCGGCCCACTGATTGGCGGCATCACCGGCCTTACCTGCACGGTGACCTTCAAACGCTTCGGCATCGGGCTTGAATTCACCCCCATCATTCTGAATGCCAATCGAATCAACCTGCATGCCCATGTGTCGGTCAGCCAATTGAGTCGGGACGCGGAAGCCTTTCAAACCACGCGTACGATCGCGCCCAGCTTGAACACCCGCGAAGCGGACTCGACCGTCGAACTGAATGACGGCCAGACCATGTCGATTGCGGGACTGATCAGCGAGAACAACAGCAACACCCAAGTACAGGCCCCGGGATTTGCCGATATCCCGATCCTGGGTTCATTGTTCAGAAACCGCGATTCATTAAAGCAGAAAAAGGAACTGATCATTCTGGTCACACCGCATCTGGCGAAGCCGATACCGAGAGATCAAATCTGGCTGCCGACCGACAATTATGTCGCCCCGGACGATGTCGACTTCTATCTGCTGGGTCGCATGGAAGCGCGCAAAAACAAACAGGTCGCCCTTGCTCCGGCTTTCAATTCAAACAGCGGCGGCACGACAGGCCAATTCGGACATCAAATTAACGACGGAGGCAAGCCATGAAAATTCAACCCCTGACAACCCTCGCGCTTACCTTATTGCTCAGCGCCTGCGCCGACGGCAATTGGAAACCCAGCGTCGGTGACAATCAGTTCGGCGAGGCAACCCGAGCCATGGTGAGAGCCCAGATCGCCAACCCGCATGCCGCGGAAAACCCGGCGCCGGATTCGCCCAGAGTCATGGACGGTTACGCCGGCGTCGGTGTCGTGGATGGTTTTCGCCAAGGTTTTACGCGCAATGTTCAGCAGAACCAAGGCGTTACGGTTAATATCGGCAGCAGTTCGAGTGGCGGCGGCCAGTAATTTGAATGATTGGCGCGTATCGCCTAGACGCTGATGCTCCCCACGCGGGAGCATCAGTGAGGTTCCGCGACCTTAGGGTCGAACCCAATGTTACTATCTACATTGCACGAGAGCTGACAAGCCCCTGTAATAGACGAAAACGTTGCCCGACCCCTCAGAAGTGTCCTGGCTAGAGAAAGTTTAGGGGGTACTTCGGCCCGCCGATAACAACCATTGTCCACCAACGCCCTAACCGACACAGTGAATGGCCGTCTTATATTTTCCGTTGCAAAGAGGAACATTATCGAGGCCAGTCTATTTTAATGCGCAATACGAAATGTCTTTGGGGTTCTTTCTTAAAACGGTATTGCTCGCAGTCATTTCATACTCATGCTGTTATACCTCAATGCCGGGATACCCAAAGGGCACAAGAGCGGGTATCCAGTGCCAAGGATGGCAAGTCTTAACAGGCTGTTGAAATTTAAAAATCTTTCCCGCTCTGGGCTGTAAAAATCACATTTTTAATAGAACTATGCGCGTAAGTCATTGTTTGTTCGTTGTCGTCAAACAGTTTTCATGACCTAAACCGGCATTTTTGGGAAATTTTCCCCACCGGTTTCTATTTTTCAACAGCCTGTTAAACGTCCCTGTAGCCTGGATTACGGCAATCCACTTGTGCCCTGTAGGTATGCCGGAATGACGGACTTGTGTATAAGGGCATGCTTCAAACCTTGCCCCATCAGCAGGTTCAGGTCGGCTCAGATGAACGTACAGATACACATATACTGATTTTAAGATGTGTTGTTTATTTGTTGCCAACGGCTGAGTTTATGCTAACTTTAAAGGTAATATTCGACAATAAAAAGAATAAATGAGCGCTGTATAAATAACCTCTTTACTACCTAGCCAGAAAAGCATGCAAAAAGACACACTCTCGATTCAGATTCTGGGCAGCAGCACTGCAAAGTTAACTCATCATCGCGCCCAGATTTCTAGCCTCTTAAATAGGGAAGTGACTACCATGCTTGTTGATAAAACAACACCCGTCGGCTCCTTTTTTAACGAAAAAAAACTGCCCAACATTCTGATTTTTCTGCTCGATAATTTAACGGTTGAAGTGCTCAATCAATTAAGCGCCATTCCGACTTTAAATCGTCCCGCCATCTTGGTGATTGCGGCCGACAACAGCAGCACCCTGATGCGCCTTGCGATGCAGGCCGGCGCACGCGATTTTTTTACGGAGCCTGTCGACAAGGAAGATTTGCACCAAGCCCTGAATCGCATTATTTTTGATTTAAAACGTGGGCAGTCGCATCAAGGCGTGCTCACGACAGTTATTAACGCCAAAGGCGGTTCCGGCGGCAGTTTTCTCGCCTGCAACCTGGCGCACATGGCCTCGATCGTATCGGGGCAAAGCGTGGTATTGATCGATTTTGACTTGCAGTTCGGTTCACAGTCGTTGAACCTGGACATTCGCCCCGAACACACGATCGTCGAGGCGCTGAACGAGGTCAATACGCTGGATTTCGACGCGATCGACGGTTACATGGCGCGCCATGACAGCGGCCTGCGCCTATTGTCCACGGCGCACGAACAGATCGTGCTGCCTCAGGAAATTTCGGTCGATAATCTGAATAAACTGTTGACCCTGGTGATCAGCAGTTACGACCATATTTTTGTCGATTTGCCGCGCCAGATCGATCCGTTATCGACCACGATGTTGGAACGCTCGGATCAGATCCTGATCGTCGTTCAGCAAAGCCTGGCGCACATGCGCGACGCCAAGCGCCTGACGCGGATTTTAAAAACCGAGCTGAATATTTCCGAAAAGAATATCATCATCGTGGTAAACCGCTTCGATTCGAAAAACGGTGCGATGCAATTGAAGGACATTCAGGCGGCGCTGGAGTGCTCGGCCTTGTATCATGTCTCGAATGATTACGAAAGAGTGGCGCAATCCACCAACCTGGGGGTGCCGTTGTTCGACTACGCCCGCCATGCTCCGATCACCAAAGCGATGCTGGAGTTGGTGGCGTCCCTAAAAATCAATGTCAAGGACGAATATAAAGAGAAAGGGTTTTTTCAGAAGCTGATCGGAGGCGGACGTTAAATCCTAATCCGTGTCCGGGGGGACTCCAGGGAAATGTTTGATGCGCAAGGCGCTGTGAATTTTTGGCAGATTCAGCCATGGATGATTAATAGTAGCTTAATTATGTATAATTTTGTAACCATGAGGGTGATTGACACCGGCCCAACATGGCGCTCATTCGCCTTATCCTAACCGATCACAACCCTTTGCCTAGAGAATTATCGTGAATCTGAAAAGCCGTCTCCTAAATTATGCTGAAAAACCGGACAAATCACCGGCCAATCTTGAGCGCGCGTCGGCGTTTCCCCCGGCGCCGGTCGAAACGCCGACGAATCCGCCGCTGATCTTTGAGCTCCTATCGCCCAAGGACATGGAGTATAAGGAAAAGATTCATCAAAAACTGTTGGATATGCTGGATTTGTCGCTGATCGTCAAGATGGCCGATGCGGACGCGCGCCGGCAGATCAGCGAAATCACCCGCCGCATCATCGACGAGGAAGCGATTCCGGTTATCGCCAGGACCCGGCAATTGATCGTCAACGAGATCATCAACGACATTCTGGGTCTGGGCCCCCTGGAGCATCTGCTCTATGACCCGACGATCGCCGATATTCTGGTCAACGGCCACGGTTCTGTCTATATCGAGCGTTTCGGGATACTCGAAAAAACGCCGATCACGTTCCGGGACGACGCCCATCTGTTGAAGATCATCGACCGTATCGTCACCCAGGTCGGCAGGCGCATTGACGAATCGTCGCCCTTGGTCGATGCGCGGCTGAAGGACGGCTCGCGCGTGAATGCGATCATTCCGCCCTTGGCGATCGATGGCCCGTCGCTGTCGATACGACGCTTTACCCAGGATAAAATGCAGTTGCAGGACATGGTGAGCATTGGCAGTGTCAGCGCGGCGATGGCCGAAGTCTTGGCCAATATGGTCAGGGTCAGGCTGAATATCCTCGTTTCCGGCGGCACCGGTTCCGGTAAAACCACCATGTTGAATGCGCTTTCGAACAATATTCCGAAAGTGGAGCGCATCGTCACGATCGAGGACTCGGCCGAACTGCAAATCCATATCGATAATCTGGTTCGCCTGGAAACACGCCCCTCGAACATCGAAGGCAAAGGCGAGGTCAATCAGCGAGAACTGGTCAAGAACAGCCTGCGGATGCGTCCGGACCGCATCGTCATCGGCGAGGTGCGCGGCCAGGAAGCATTCGACATGCTGCAGGCGATGAATACCGGCCATGACGGCTCGCTCACCACGGTCCACGCCAACACGCCGCGCGATGCCTTATCGCGGGTCGAAAACATGGTCAATATGGCGGGTTTCGATCTCCCGCTCAAAACCATCCGCTCACAAATCGCTTCCGCAATCAACGTGGTCGTGCAACTCGAAAGAATGGAGGACGGCAGGCGGCGCGTCGTCAGTGTCTGCGAGATCAACAGCATGGAAGGCGACATGATCACGATGTCGGAAATTTTTAGATTCGAACGCAAGGGTATCGATGAACATGGCAGAATCATCGGCCAGCATATATCGACCGGCATCGTGCCGAGATTCCATGAGCGCATGAAACAGCGCGGCATCCATATTGATCTGAACGTTTATACCGACCAAACCTACTCGACTTTGTAAGGAGCGTTCACGATGGACAAATCCACCCTTATCATTTTCCTGATCCTGGTTTCAGGCGCGGTCTTCATTCTGTCGCAACTGATCTTGGTGCCCTCCTTCGGCACCAAATCGGCTGAAAGCCGCAGAATCAAACAACGGCTGAGAAAGGTTTCCGATGTCGGAATCAGCGGCGAATATTCGCTGGTCCGGCGAAAATATCTGCGTGAGCAGTCATTTCTGGCAAGGATGCTGGAATCGCTGCCGGGCGCCGAGACGATCGAAGACTTGCTCGAACAGGCCGGCAAGGATTACCATGCCGATAAAATTTTTCTGGCCATCATCGTGCTGGCAACGCTTGCCGGCCTGACCGCTTGGTATTTTACCGCACATCCGGTGGCGACGCTGATCGCGGCCGCTATCGCCGGCTCCGTGCCCTATTTCAAACTCAAAAGCGACCGGAAAAAGAGGCTGGATCTGTTCGAGGAGCAACTGCCGGAAGCACTGGATATGATGAGCCGTGCGCTGCGCGCGGGTTATCCTTTCAACGAAGCGATGCACTATATCGCTCAGGAAATGCAGGATCCGATCGCGAAGGAATTCGGCATCACCTTTGAGGAAATCAATTACGGGCGCGATGTCCGCCAGGCTTTTAATTTCATGTTGATGCGGATTCCGAGCACCAACCTGATCGCGGCGACGACCGCGATATTGATCCAGCGGGAAACCGGCGGCAATTTGGCGGAATTATTGGACAAAATCAGCGATATCTTAAGAAAGAGGTTCCGCTTCCAACGCCGTGTCAAAACCATTACCGCGGAGAATCGGATGTCCGCCTGGGTGCTTTCCCTGTTGCCCTTCGCGGTTTTTTTGGCGATTTCGCTCAGGTCCCCTGATTATGTCAAACCGCTTTTCGATACCCCCATGGGCAACAATATACTGATCGTCGGACTGGTTCTGCAAGTGATCGGTGCATTGTGGGTACGCAAGCAAATCGATATTGATGTATAGGACGCTACCATGGATCAATTTCTCTATGTCATCATATCCGCGGTGGGCGATCCTGTCCTGGGCCGCTGGCTCGCGATCGGCTTGTTCGGATTTTCCGCCTTCGCGCTGGCCATCGCTTTCTATTTTCTGTTTTCGAGTTTATACGACCCGGTAAAGCGGCGATTGCACAAGGTCACCGGCACCCAGGACCAGCACGGTGCATTCTATCAAGGCGTCACCGGCTATCTCGGCGGCTATTTTGTGATCAAGGACAAAGCCGACGAAAAACTCAGTTATGACCGGCAGCGGCTGATTTATGCGGGCTATCAGCAAAAGGACAGCCTGGCGCATTATTACGGTTTCAAAATAGTGCTGACCATCGGTTTGCCGCTCTTGTTTTTTTTCATCACATCGACCTTCTTTCCGGCGCTGCCGGCAAATATGTTCATCATGATCATCGTGTCGGGGTTGCTGGCCGGTTTTATTGGCCCCAGTTTCTACCTCGACAAAAAAGTTGCCAAAAGACAACGCGCGATCAGAAATTCGTTTCCGGACGCGGTCGATCAATTGATTGTCTGTATCGAGGCAGGCCTTGGCATCGACGCGGCGCTGCAGCGGGTCGCCAAAGACGCCGGCCTGACCAATGAAGTGATGGGCAATGAACTCGGGCTGGTCAACGCTGAATTACGGGCCGGCGTGCAAAGAGATCAGGCCTTGAAAAACCTGGTCAACCGCACCGGGGTTGAAGAAATCCGCGGCCTGGTCGCCGCGTTGACGCAGAGCATGCGTTTCGGTACCAGTATCGGTCATACCCTGCGCGTGTATGCGGAGGATATGCGGGACAAGCGTATGCAAAGAGCCGAAGAAGAAGCCGCAAAGTTGTCGATCAAGATGCTTTTTCCGCTGGCGTTTTGTTTTTTTCCGGGTATTTTTATCGTAATTCTCGGACCGGCCATGATCAATATTTATGCAAACATCAAATGACATGCAAACAAATAAGTTACGCGTTTTGTTTTTAGGCTTGATGGCGCCCTTTATTCTGGCATCGTGTAGTGCGTTGAACGTCAAAACGGGTGATGATAACGAAACGCTCGACAGCCCCGATGCCGTGCTTAACTTGCTCGACCCCGATGTCAAAAACGAGCAGGATGCGCTTGCCAGGGCGCAAACCGCCTTGCAGGAAGGAAAGGCCGACAATGCGCTTTTTTATTATGTGAAAGCCCTGCAATACAACAAGAGTAACATGATGGCGCTGGAAAGTATCGCGGCGATTCACGAACAAGAAAAACACCCTGATCTGGCGATCAAAGTCTATCAAAATATTCTTGCGTTAGACAGCAGGCATGCGCTTGCCAATGAAAAGCTGGGCCTTTACTATCTGGACCAGGGGCAAGACGGCAAGGCGAAACAATTTTTATCGCAAGCGGTACTGACGGATAAGAACCGCTGGCGATCCTATAATGGCCTCGGGGTGATAGCGGATCTGGAAGGCAATACGGCCGAAGCCATCACCCATTACCAGGCCGCGCTAGCGGTATCGCCTTCAAACCCTATGTTGCTGAACAATCTAGGGTATTCCTATTACCTCAGCGGCGATACGGCGACCGCGAGGAATTTGTTCAGCCAGGCGCTCAATATTGACACACAGTATAAGCGCGCGATTCATAACCTGGCCCTGATCGAAATAAAAAATGGCCATTTCACCTCCGCGGTCTCGCTTTTTAACCGCATCATGGGCCCCGAAGAGACTTACAACAATATCGGTTATATCGCGATGTTGAATGGCCAATATGAAGTCGCCGAGGAATATTTGATCAGAGCGATCGATGAAAATCCGGTCTATTTTCCGAAAGCGCAGGAAAACCTGAAAAATCTGCTCGATTTAAAGCGGGCGGGAAGCGGTTTGCGGGCGGAGAGCGTTCAAATCCAAGACATCGAGGACGTCTCGGAGGCGCAGCCGGCCCTTGACGAGGAGGAGGAGGAGGAGCCTACAGCCGCGAAAGCTCCCAAGATGAGCGGCAAAAGAAACGCAAGCAACAAGCCGACACTGGCTATTGCATCAACAAAGCTTAAAGCGGCTGTGAGCCAACCCATCAACCCCGCCAAACCGGCTGCAAGCGCCTCGGTTTCGCCGCCAATTGCCAAAGGGAATCCGCAGCCAGTTCAACCGCAAGCCGTGCCAGCTCCGGAGCCGCAAGCCTTTGTGAAAAAAAGCCCGCCCTTACCGAAGCTCCCGGTTGCGCCAACATCATCGCTACCTCTTGATCCGCTCAAGAAGAGCACTTTTGTGACCGAAATCGTGATGGGCAAATAACCTCAGGATTTACCGGTTAGAACCGCCAGGACACTTTCATAGTCCGGCTCGCTGGCCAGTTCCTGAACCAACTGGGTATATATCACCGTGTTGTTCCGATCGAGAATGACCACGGCCCTGGCCGTCAAACCGGCCACTATGCCATCGGTCAGCTTGACGCCGTAATCGGTCGCAAAACTCGACCGGAAAGTCGACAACGGTATCACGTTTTTAAGCCCCTCGCTTTCGCAGAACCGGCACTGCGCGAACGGCAGATCGGCGGAAATCGCCAGCACGACCGTATCCGCAAGAGCGGCCGCTTTTTGATTGAATTTGCGGGTCGAGATCGCGCAGGTTGGCGTATCGAGGCTCGGCACAATATGCAGCACTTTGATCTTGCCGGCATAAGTGGCCAGACCGACGTCCTTCAACATGCCGCTCACCAGGGAAAAATCGGGAGCCTGGCTGCCGAGCGCGGGCAGTTCGCCCGAGGTATGTAACGGTTTGCCTTGAAAGGTGATGGTCGCCATGAGGTGAGATGTCTCCGAATCAGTCAGCGCGGGGACTTATTTCTTGTCCTGTTTACGGCGCCGAACCAGGCGCTTGCGCTTTTCCAATTGGCGATCGCTCAATTTATTTTTTTGGCCTTCAAACGGATTCGCGGGCGATTTGAACTCGAGCCGTATCGGCGTGCCCTTCAACTGCAAGCGGTCGCGGAAATAGTTCATCAAGAAGCGCTTGTAGGAATTCGGCAGGGCATCGGTCTGAACCCCATGAATCACCACGATCGGCGGATTACGTCCGCCCTGGTGCGCATATTTGAGCTTGATGCGCCGATTATTGACCATCGGCGGCTGATGCGACTCGATCGCTTCCTTCAGGATACGCGTCAGCAACGGCGTTGACATATCCAACATCGCCGCGTCATAAAGACTCTGCACGACGTCGAACAACTTGCCCACGCCGCTGCCGTGCAGCGCCGAAATCGGGTGTTTTTCGGCGAAATCGACAAACGGCAATTTGAGGTCCAACTGGCGTTTGACCGTTTCTTTTTGCTCGATCGTCAGGCCATCCCATTTGTTCAGGCCGATGATCAACGCGCGCCCGGTTTCCAGCACCAGGCCCAGTAAATGCGCGTCCTGATCGGTCACGCCTTCGCTCGCGTCGATCAGATAGATCACCACATTCGATTTTTCGATCGCCTGCAGCGACTTGATCACGCTGAATTTTTCGATCGTTTCCGCAATCTTCGCCCGGCGGCGCATGCCGGCGGTATCGATCAAGGTGAAGATTTTGCCGCCGCGTTCGAACGGAATGTAAATGCTGTCGCGGGTCGTGCCGGGTTCGTCGAACACGACGACCCGCTCTTCGCCAAGCAAGCGGTTGACCAGGGTCGATTTGCCGACGTTCGGCCGCCCGACCACCGCGATGCTGATGCCTTTCGGCGCGGCGTCGGCTTCGAGTTCAACTTTCGGCATTAAATGGCGGATGCCGCCCAAAAGCTCGGGGACGCCGCGTCCATGCGCCGCGGCGATATAAACCGGCTCGCCCAAGGCGAGCGCATGAAAATCCGCGGCGACCGTATTCGCGTCGATGCCGTCGATCTTATTCACGACCAGCACGACCGGTTTGCCGAGCTTGCGCAGACTGCCGGCGATCACTTCATCCGAAGCGCTGAGCCCTTCGCGCGCATCGACCAGGAAAAATACCACATCGGCTTCCTCGAGCGCGATTTGCACCTGCTTTCTCGAAAAATTGTCGATGCCCTCCGCATCGTCCGCGATGCCGCCTGTATCAACGACCAGACAGGCCATATCGCCGTGCTTGATGCGTCCGTACTGACGATCGCGGGTCAGCCCCGGATAATCGGCAACCAGGGCCTCGCGGGTGCGGGTCAGATAATTGAATAAGGTGGACTTGCCGACATTAGGCCTGCCGACCAGGGCGATTACGGGTAACATAGCGTTGCAAAAGGTGAGTAATTGAAGAGGTTCGCACCAGGCGGCCGCCGGTCAACAGGCAGCCCGCCGGATCAGCGAACCTTGAGTGCGGCCAGGGTGCCGTCTTTGGCGTAAACAAACAAGGTATTATCGACGACCACGGGTTTGGCGTCGATCGGCCCGTCGGTGATTTGTATCCGGCCCAGTTGTCTGCCGTCGCTGCTCGACAACCAATGCACATAGCCCTCCACATCGCCGACGACGACATAATTGCCATAGGCGGCCGGCGCGGTTAGTTTTCTGTACTGCAATTCCTTTTGCTTCCATAACGACGAACCGGAACGGTCATCCAGTTGCAGCACATTGCTGTCGGTATCGGTGACATATAAATGGCCGTCGACGATGCTCATGCCCGCATTCGAGGAAAGCTGTTCGTTGTGCCAGAGCAGATAGCCATCGAGTTCCGATGCCGCGCCGACGCCGCCGTGATAACTGGCGACGTAAATTACCCCGCCCTCCGAGACCGGATCGACATCGAGATCGACCAGTCTTTCGATTTCGGAACGGCCTTTCGGCACCACGATGCCGGTTTCCCAGGTCAGTTTGCCGTCGGTCAAGCGCAAGGCGATTAGCTTGCCGTTGTCTTCGCCGAAAACGGCATTGTCTTCGACCACGATCGGCGCGCCGGTGCCGCGAATACTCAATGCCGGCACGCTGCGTTCATAGCTCCAGACTTTTGCGCCGGTTTTTTCATTCAGCGCGGTGATCGAGCCGTCCGTGCAGCGCACGAGCACGATGCCATGCGCGACGGCCGGAATCGACAGCACCTCGCCCGGAACCGAGGCAGTCCACAATTTTTCGCCGTTTTCGAGCCGCAGCGCCACGACTTCCGCATCGGTCGTGCCCAAGATGACGGTGCCGTCGCCAAGTCCCGGCCCGCCCGAGAAATGGTATTCGGTTTCGGTCTCCCAGACCAAATCGCCGTCGCTGATCTTGTGCGCTTCGACCAAGCCTTCCGTATCCGCCGCGACGATCTTGCCGGCGCCTACCGCCGGCACCAGCTTCAGTGATTTTTCGTCGGCGCCGACACCGACCGATTCCTTCCAGAGGGTCTCGACCTGGATTGCCTCGGTCAATTCGACCAAAGGCGTCGGCGGCTCGGCATTATCCTCGCCGCCCAGCACATATTCCTTGATGCCTTCCAGCGCCTCACCCGCGGACTCCATCGACGCGCACGCGCTGAGTCCGGCCACGATCAACAATACCAGGAAAAAACGCATTATTTGGAATCTTTGGCCGGTTGCGCGACAGGAACGGGTTCTGCGGCGGTCAGATCGTCGATCTTGATCTTCAGCAAGGGCGACTGATCACCGCTGTTCAACGCATTCTGATAAGCAGTACGCGCTTCATCGAGACGGTCCATCGCGACATACAGGTCGCCGGTCAACTCATCGTAAGTGGCCGAAAAACCGGATTCGGTCGCCGGATCCACTTCATTGATCAATTGCAGACCCTGTTCATATTCGCCGGTCGCCAGCATCAGCCGGACCAGTCGAATGCGGGCGATATGGCTCAATTCCTTGTTCGGCTGCGCGGCCACGTCCTGCAGGATCGCTTTCGCGCCGGCCAGATCGCCTTTTTGCACCTTCAGTTTCGCCTGTTGCAAGCCGTCATAAGCCGCATAGCCGCTGCCGCCAAATTCGTCGTGCAGACGCTTGTCCAATTGCGCGATCGCGCCCTGATTGTTCGCCGCGACCGCCTTGACCAGTTGGCTGTAAGCATTCGAAGCCTGCGTCGCCTTTTCCTGTTTGTATGACCGCCAATAATTCCAGCCGCTGATCAACGCGATGCCGACGACCACGCCGACGATGGTCGAGGTGCCGTTTTCTTTCCACCAGGCTTTCAGGGCCTCAAGCTGTTCTTCTTCTGAATCGTAGATTGCCACAATGTTTCCCGCTTTAAAATTTTAAAATCAAAAACTTAAATCTTGCCGTAGCGTTGCCGGAAAAACGCCACCATGGCTTGCTCGCTCATGCTCGCCTGCGCGGATTCAGCCTCGGCGCCCTGGCGCAGGGACTTGATGGCAATCTCGCCGCGGCTGACCTCGTCATCGCCGAGGATGATCGCGAATTCGGCGCCCGATTTATCGGCTTTCTTGAACTGGCTCTTGAAACTGCCGCCGCCGCAATGGACCTGAAGTTTCAATTGCGGCGCCTCGCTGCGCAGCGCTTCGGCGATCCTGATGCCCGCGCGTTCGGCCAGATCCCCGACCCGGATCAGGTAGGCATCGACCACACGCGCCACCGGCACGTCGGTCAAGGATTCGACCAAGGCCAAGACCCGCTCGATACCCATCGCGAAGCCGACCGCATGGCTGGCCTTGCCGCCCAATTGTTCGATCAGGCCATCGTAGCGGCCGCCGGCGCAGACGGTGCCTTGCGAACCGAGTTCGTCGGTCACCCATTCGAACACGGTATTGCAGTAATAATCGAGGCCCCGGACCAGACGCACATTGATCGCGTAAGCGACGCCCAGGTCATCGAGAATCTGCCTGAAACCGTCGAAATGCGCGCGGCTGGCCTCGCCCAAATAATCCATCAGCACCGGCGCGCCCTTCACGACGTCGTTCATCGCCGGATTTTTGGTATCGAGAATCCGGAGAGGATTGGTTTCGAGACGACGGAGACTGTCGGCATCCAGTTGCTCGACATGCGCCTTGAAATAAGCGACCAGACTTTCCCGGTAAGCGCTTCTTTCGGCGATCGTGCCGAGCGAATTGATCTCCAGACGCACCTTGTCGCGGATGTCCAGACGCTGCCACATCCGGTGCATGATCAGAATCAGCTCGGCATCGATGTCCGGCCCGGCCATGCCGTAGGTTTCGACGCCGAGCTGGAAAAACTGCCGGTAGCGCCCTTTTTGCGGACGCTCGTGTCGGTACATCGGCCCGTAATACCAGAGCCGGTGCGTCTGGTTCGCGAGCAAGCCGTGTTCGAGACAGGCGCGCAAACAGCCGGCGGTGCCTTCCGGGCGCAAGGTCAGCGAGTCGCCGTTACGGTCGTCGAAGGTATACATTTCCTTTTCGACGATGTCGGTCACTTCGCCGATCGAGCGTTTGAACAGTTCGGTTTTTTCGATGATCGGCGTGCGGATCTCGCTATAACCGTATGCGCCCAATACGTCCCGGATCACTTGTTCGGCATGTTGCCAAAGCGGCGCCTGCTCGGGCAGCACGTCGTGCATGCCGCGGATTGCTTGTATATGATTTGCCATGGTTTAAAAGTCTGTCATTTGCGGGCAGACCCGACTTTTTTTGCTTCGCTGGAGTTCGGGAATTTATCGAATAACAAGGCGCGATATTCTTCGGCCGGCGCCCGATTGCCCAACGCACGCTCGGTGTGATAGGCGATGAACAAGGTTTCCGGCGTATGCTCGGCCACACTCAGATAGCGCGCCAGAAAAGCCTTCGCCGGCCAGAGGTCGCCTTTTTGATAGCTGATCTTTTGCATCGCGGCCAGGGCCGGCGCATACTCTTTATTCAAATCCAGCGCTTTCCGAAAAGCCGTCTCCGCCCGATCGTTATGGCCGAGCGTCAGCTCGCAGCGTCCCTCGTTCGTCAACGCCAGCCATTGCCGCTCGTTCGCCGGATTGTCGCCCGCCTTGGTCAACAGGCTCAGGCCTTTCTCGGGCTGACCGTGCTCGCACCAAAAGCGGCCGAGATTGTTTTGCGTACCGAAATCGTCGGGCTTGAGATTCAGCGCGGTCTCGTATTGATCTTCCGCCTCGTCATATTGCCTTAATTTTTCATGCAATACCGCCAATGCGTTATGCGCCTCGACATTATCGGAATCCTCGTCGATCGCGCGCTCCAGGTTTTCCTTCGCGTCCTCGATCTTGTTCATGTCCAGATAACGGACGCCGAGTTGGAAATACGTGTCGGATACTTGTTTCGAATCGCGCTCAGGCGACTTGCCATCGAACCAAGAACAGGCGCCCAGAGACAGCGCCGCGCAGCAAAGCAAAATCCGGGTCATCGGTCGGGTCCTGTCAGGCCGCGCGCTCATTGTTCGCGGCTTTCAATTTCAAATGCCGGCGGCTCTTGTCCTGCACCTTGCCGACCAATTGGCCGCAAGCCGCATCGATGTCTTCGCCGCGTGTTTTTCTGACCGTGGTCACGATGCCGGCCTCGTTCAGCATCGCCTTGAACTGGTTGATCCGGTTATTGCTCGAACAACGGTAAGACGAATTCGGAAACGGATTGAACGGAATCAGATTCAGTTTGGACGGCACCGTCGACAGCAATTTGATCAGGCCTTTCGCATCTTCGAGCGAATCGTTGATGCCATCGAGCATCACGTATTCGAACGTGATCGTGCGCCGCGGCGCGATTTTCGCGTTGTCCCGGCAGGCTTCCATCAGTTCCTGCAACGGATATTTCTTGTTGATCGGCACCAGTTGGTCGCGCAGTTCATCCCGAACCGCATGCAAGGAAACCGCGAGGCTCACGTCGCAAACCTCGGTCAGCCGGTACATCGCCGGCACCACGCCGGAGGTGCTCAAGGTGACGCGCCGTTTGGACAGGCCAAACGCGAAATCGTCCATCATCAGGTTCATCGCCGCGACCACGTTGTCGAAATTCAACAGCGGCTCGCCCATGCCCATCATCACGACATTGGTGATTCTGCGCTCGGCGCCGAGCCGTTTTTGCGCGGCCAGCACCTGACCGATGATTTCGCCGGTCATCAGATTGCGGTTGAAACCCTGCTGCGCGGTCGAACAAAACGTACAGGCCAGCGCGCAGCCGATTTGCGAAGACACACACAGGGTGCCGCGGCTCTCTTCCGGGATGAAGACGGTCTCGACGCGGTTCCCGCAATGCGTTTCCAACACCCATTTGCAGGTACCGTCGGACGCTTGCTGTTCGACCACGATCTCGGGCGCCTCGATCCGGCAATGTTCGGTGAGCCAGGCGCGCAGGGGCTTGCTCAGGTTGGTCATCGCCTCGAAATCGTCGAGGCCTTCCTGATAGATCCATTTCAGCAGTTGCGTCGCGCGAAACGGTTTTTCGCCATGTTCGGCAAAAAAGGCCGCGAGGCCTTTTCTGTCGAAATCGAGTAAATTGATCAACGCCGACTTAGCGGGTGCGGGCGCAGAGTTCATTGTCCGAGAAAAAGAAAGCGATTTCTTCTTTGGCGGTGTCCGGGCCGTCGGAGCCGTGCACCGCGTTTTCATCGATGCTGCTGGCGAAATCGGCGCGAATCGTGCCGGGCGCCGCATCTTTCGGGTTGGTCGCGCCCATGATTTCGCGATTTTTCAAGACGGCATTTTCGCCTTCCAGCACCTGCATGATCACCGGGCCTGAAATCATGAACGACACCAGATCCTTGAAGAATGGACGCTCTTTGTGCACCGCGTAAAAACCTTCCGCCTGCGCCTGGGTCAGGTGGATCATCTTCGCCGCGACGATTTTCAGACCGTTCTTTTCGAAACGGCTGTAGATTTCGCCAATCACGTTTTTGGCTACCGCGTCAGGCTTGATGATCGAAAAAGTGCGTTCTATCGCCATGTGAATTACAACTCCAGTAATAATAAAAAAATTAATCGCCTATTATACCCGAATAGGACCCTATATCGAAAATGCAGGGTACGCTGCGCATACCCTATTCCCTCTGCCGTGCACGAAACCCTAAAACAGAACGATGCGTACTACGGCCTTGTAGCAGCTTAGCCGTTATCGTTAAGGCAAATTATCGATTTCGACATTTTCTTTTTTTGCCATCAGATCTTGTCTCGATACGCCCAACCACAGCAAGATAGGACTTGCGACCAGAACGGACGAGTAAATGCCGAACACAATGCCGATGGTCAACGCCAGCGCAAAATTATGCAGCGCTTCGCCGCCGAAGAAAAACATCGCCAGCACCATCAACTGCGTCATGAAATGCGTAATCACGGTGCGCGACATCGTTGCCGTGATGGCGTTATCGATCATATCGGACACACTCACATTGCGCATCATATGGAAATTCTCCCGTACCCTGTCGAAAACCACAACTGATTCATTGACCGAATAGCCCAATATCGCCAATACGCCGGCCAGCACCGGTAGTGTGAATTCCCATTGAAAAAACGCGAACATGCCGAGAATAATCACGATGTCGTGCATATTGGCGATAATAGCCGCCAACGCGAAGCGCCACTCGAAGCGGATGGCTAAATAACCCATAATTCCCGCCACAACCAACATCAACGCCAATCCGCCGCTTTCGAACAATTCCTGACCCACTTGCGGTCCGACAAACTCGACGCTGCGTAACACGACGCCAGCGTCTTGCTCTTTCAATTTTGCCAATACCATCTCGCTCAACCTGACATTGTTGGTTTCGGGCTTCATTGGCAAACGGATCAGCAACTCTTTCACGCTGCCGATATTCTGCACCGAAAATTCGGTCAGCTTCTGATCTTCCAGAATTTTTCGCACCGTTTCGAGGTTAGCCGGGTGATTGTAACCGACTTCGATTTGGATGCCGCCAGTAAAGTCCAACCCCAAATTAAGCCCTTTAAAGCCTAATGCCAGTATCGCCAAGATAAAGGTCACCAGCGAAATGGTCGTAGTCACCCGACCATAACGCATAAACGGGATATCGCGTTTAATTTTAAAAAATTCCATTGAGTTGCACCTAATTAGATAGCCAATTTATCCAGCTTACGCCGCCAACCGTAGACGCCGTTGACCAACGCTCTCGATACCAGAACCGCACTGAACATGGAAGTTAAAATACCGATGCACAATACCAGCGCAAAACCGCGGATGGGCCCCGAGCCCAGCATGAACAACGCGACGCCGGCAATCAAGGTGGTGATATTGGAGTCTAAAATGGTCGCAAATGCGCGCTCATAACCGGCATGAATGGCGGCATGGGGAGTCATGCCGATTCTGAGCTCCTCGCGAATCCGCTCGTTGATCAGCACGTTGGCGTCGATAGCCATGCCCACGGTCAGTGCAATGCCCGCCATACCCGGCAAGGTTAGCGTAGCTTGCAGCAAAGACAGCACCGCAACCAGCAGCAACACGTTCACGCCCAAGGCGGCGACGGAAAAAACCCCGAACAAACGGTAATAGGCAATCATGAACAGCATGATCGCTATGAAACCGTAGACATTGGAATTGATACCCTTGCTGATATTTTCCTGACCCAGACTGGGACCGACCGTACGCTCTTCGACGATGTCAACAGGCGCGGCCAAGGATCCCGCCCTGAGCAGCAACGCCAGATTGCGCGCCTCACCCGAACCGTCGAGGCCGGTCGTCTGGAAGCGCTTGCTGAACACACCTTGAATCGTCGCGACACTGATCACTTTTTCGACTTTTTGTTTGGTCCGAACCTTTTGGCCGTCGACGACTTTGGTCTCGGCCTTGTATTCGATGAACACGACCGCCATCGGCTTGCCGACGTTGTCCTGAGTCACCTTGCCCATCTTCGATGCACCGGCGCCGTTCAGGGTGATGAAGACCGCTGGACGGCCGTCCTGATCCATGCCGGAAGACGCATCGACGATCTGGTCACCGGTCACGATAATGCGGCGGTCGAGCAGGATCGGATTGCCGCTCTTCTCGTAATACAGGCGACTGCCGGCCGGCACATGGCCTTCGGCCGCGTTTTGTACGTCATGCTCGGTATCGACCAGGCGGTATTCCAGGGTCGCGGTGGTGCCGAGAATTTCTTTCGCGTGGGCCGTGTCCTGTACGCCGGGCAACTGCACAACGATCCTGTTGTCGCCCTGTTGCTGGATCACCGGTTCGGCGACACCCAGTTCGTTGACCCGGTTGCGCAGTGTCGTGATGTTCTGGCCGACCGCGTTCTTTTTGATTTCGCGGACTTCCTTCTCCGACATCGCGAGCAGAATCTGATCCTGCGCATCGGTATCCTGGATGTCCAACCCTGGAAAATCGCGCGCCAGCAAGCCGACCGCCGCGGCATGATCGTCCGCTGAGTTCAGTTTGACTTTAATCCGAACGCCTTCCTTGCTAACCGATTGATAACGAATTTTCGCCGCTCTGAGCACCTGGCGCACGTCGTCGTTATAGCGGTCTTCAGCCTGCTTGACCGCCGCATCCATATCGACTTCCATCAGGAAATGCACGCCGCCGCGCAAATCGAGGCCGAGATACATCGCTTTTGCGCCCAATCCATCGAGCCAGCCCGGCGTCGCCGGCGCCAGATTCAGCGCCACCGTGTAATTGTCGCCCATTTGATCCCGCAGCAAATCCGCGACCTTGATCTGGTCGTCGGTATTATTGAAGCGCGCGAGCACCCGGTCGTTCTTGTATTCAAATGCCTTGATGGCTACACCGGTCGCCTTGATCGCGGCCTCGATCTTATTGGCTTGCTCCAGCTCCAGTTTCGCCGAATGCTGCGGCGAAACCTGCACGGAAGGATCGTTGCCGTACAGATTCGGCAGCGCATAAAGCGTCGAAACGAAGAAAACAGCCAGGATTAAAATATTTTTCCAGAGCGGGAAATGGTTTTGCATGTTACATCATTCCAGTTATTGAATCGTCTCTCGCTACCTGAGAGAACCCCACGCGTCAGGGCGCGCCCGATCAGACCTTGTTGGTGGAAATCTTTTTGGTCACGGCCTTGTAGGTACCTTTCGGCATGATGTTTTCGACACTTTGCCGTTGCACCTGAATGAATACATTATCGGAGACTTCGATTTTGACGAAATTGTCGTCCAGATCGACGACCTTGCCCAAGATGCCGCCCGAGGTCACGACTTCGGCGCCCTTCTGCATTTTGGCCAGCATTTCTTTCTTTTCCTTGGCCCGTTTCGATTGTGGACGCAGAAACATGAAATAGAAAAACACCAGGATACCTAAAGGGAACAACATGCCCTCGATGCCGGGCGCTTGCCCGGCCGGAGCGGCGGCGGCCATCGCGTCGGAAATAAAGAAACTCATGATTTGCCTCGAAAATTATTATACTAATGATAAATCGCCGTATTATGCCATAACCGGCGCCGTTTTGCCTCGTTGGTGGTAAAATTCGCGGACAAAACGCTCCAGATCCTGCCTTTCGATCGCTTCGCGAATCTCCCGCATCAGGCTCAGATAATAATAAAGGTTGTGAATCGTATTCAGCCGCGAGCCCAGCATTTCGCCGCATTTATCCAGGTGGCGCAGATACGAACGCGAATAATTCCGGCAGGTATAACAGCCGCAGGCTTCGTCGAGCGGACGCGTGTCGGCCTGATACTGACTGTTCCGGATCTTGATCACGCCAAAACGGGTAAAGAGGTGGCCGTTGCGCGCGTTGCGGGTCGGCATCACGCAATCGAACATGTCGACGCCTCGCCGGACCGCCTCGACCAGATCCTCCGGCGTGCCGACGCCCATCAGGTAGCGCGGCTTGTCAGCCGGCATCTTCGGCGCCAGAAAATCCAAGGTCGCCAGCATTTCATCCTTCGGCTCGCCGACCGACAGGCCGCCGATCGCATAGCCGTCGAAACCGATATTGACCAGGCCTGCGAGGGATTCGGTGCGCAAATGCTCGTACATGCCGCCCTGCACGATCCCGAACAAGGCCGACGGGTTTTCGCCGTGCGCTTTCTTGCTGCGTTCGGCCCAGCGCAGCGACAGCCGCATCGAATCGGCCGCCTGCTGCACGGTCGCGGGATACGGCGTGCATTCGTCGAAAATCATCACGATGTCCGAGCCCAAATCCATCTGCACCCGCATCGACTCTTCCGGCCCCATGAAAATCTTGCCGCCGTCGATCGGCGACCGGAAGGTCACGCCCTGTTCGGTGATCTTGCGCAAATCCCCGAGGCTGAACACCTGAAAGCCGCCGGAATCGGTCAGGATCGGTTTGTCCCAGCGCATGAACTCATGCAAGCTGCCGTGCGTCTTGATCACCTCCATGCCGGGCCGGAGCATCAGATGAAAGGTGTTGCCGAGTATGATCTGGGCGCCGAGGCCGGTCAAATCCTCCGGCGTCAGCGACTTGACCGCGCCATAGGTACCGACCGGCATGAAGATCGGCGTTTCGACCACGCCGCGCTGAAAGGACAGGCGACCGCGGCGGGCCGCGCCGTCGGTGCCGAGCAAGTTGAATTCCATGAAAAATAAGGGCTGCGAATCGGTACGGGAAGTCCCCGAGGACAATCAAAAACCTGCCAGTATAATCGGAATTCGCCAAAAGCTCCCTGCCGATTTGAGATATTTTGCGCAGCCCGTCGGGAACGGCGGGCCTTGGCGTGCCCAAACAGCCGGCGCCGATGGGTCGCAGATCACGAACTTTCGCCTCCTTTGCCTGCGTCGCCCGGCGGCTGACCAAAAATGATCCTCTCGGCCGGACTCGCTTGCGTCGTTTGCCGCTCCCTGCGTTGCTGATCGTCCTGGCGGGCCAGCGTGCTGCGCAGTTTGAGCAGATTTTTCAGGGCGTTATACCAAAACGGCGCGCCCAGACTCAACAGCATCACGGTGAAGGCGATGCCGACCGGACTGACATTCGCCCAATTCTGCCGCCAATCCGCATAGGATTTCGGAATATTCACGATGCCGAGCTGCAGCAACTGTTTGATGTCATTCTGGTTTTGGCCGGAAAGCTGGTTCAGCGTCGCCGGCGCGTTCTCGACCTTCTCGCTCATCTCGACCGCCTTTTGCACGAGCGAATTCCGCAGTTCGGTATCGATCGACAAGCGGTTGATCAGTTGTATCGCATCCAGTTGCATCGCACAGGCAACGGTCAGCGAGCATGCGACCGTGATGATCCGCGTCGTTACCGTAAAGCGCTCGCCGACGCGGTCGATCGTTTGGTCGAACCAGGTATTGATCTTCGCGACGAATTGCCCTTTTGCGGCCTGCAACAACGCCATGCTGTGCCGGACATTGCTGGCCAGTTCCGGCTGCTTGATTTCGAGGTCCAGAGCCAAGAGACGGGCATTCTCCAATACTGCCTTCGGGTCGGTCACGCCGTTTTTTTCGAGCAATGTCGCCAGCCTAGCGCGCGCCTCATCCCCCAAACGCTCGGCGCTTTCCCGAGGCACATTGCCGGACGCCAGATCCATCAACAATTTGGTGAACTCCTCGCGGTGTATCGTCGAGCCGTAACGCCGCATCCCGTCACGGATCATCGGATGCATCAGAATGGTGCTGGCGATCCGGCGCGCGGCCTCCTCCTTGATGTCCGGATCGACCTGCTGGAGCAGAAGCGCCAGGCCGTACAACAAATGCCGCCCCCGGCTGTTCAGGACGCCGGTCACAAACTGCGCCAGCACGGTCACCGCCATGCTGGCCAGCAACATGACCTCCGACAGGCCGAGCAAAATATCGATCGATACCAACATGGATGTCCTCCTTTATTTTTATGCTTTTTCGGCAACCGTATCGTGAAGATGCATTGCCGCCGCGTAGCTAGCAGACGCTCTTAGCCGCTCCAGCAAAATCTAACCGCCGCGGAAATCCGTTGTCAAGATTTATATTCCGGGGTAAATACATGAATTTTTTAAGGGATTATGTGATAATTCATTCTATGGCATGTAGGCTGCCAGTTCCGGATGTGCTGCGCGCACTCCGCCGGCTCGGCATTTTGCCGGAACCACACGCACGCCAGCCGCAACCGCCGCCCACCCGCGCTATTCAATACTTAAAGATTCGCTACCGTGTCAGAACCCCTGTTACCGCAAATCATCGCAATCGCGAAAGCCGCCGGCGAAGGCATCATGGCCGTCTACAATCAGCCGGCCGGAAAAGTCATGTTGAAGCCCGATCAGTCGCCGTTGACCGAAGCCGACCTGCTCTCGAATCAAATCATCATCGCCGCATTGGCGCGCCTGACGCCAGAGATTCCTGTCCTTTCCGAAGAATCCGCCGCCATTCCGTATCCGCAACGCGCCGTCTGGCAGCGTTTCTGGCTGGTCGATCCGCTCGACGGCACCAAGGAATTCATCAAGCACAATGATGAATTCACCGTCAATATCGCGCTGATCGAACACGGAAGGCCCGTGCTGGGCGTCGTGCATGCGCCCGCGCTGGACGTATGCTATGCGGGCGCGGACGGCCAGGGCGCCTTTGTCGAGCGCGCTCGGCAAGCTGCCGCGCGCATCCAGATACCCCCCCGCGATGAACAAGCCCCGCTGAGAGTCGCCGCCAGCCGCTCGCACCGCGATGCCCGCACCGACGCCCTGCTCGGCCGTCTAGGCCCTTATGAGTGTATCAGCATGGGCAGTTCGTTGAAGTTTTGTCTGGTGGCCGAAGGCCGCGCGCATTTTTACCCGCGCCTCGGACCGACGATGGAATGGGACACCGCGGCCGCGCATGCGGTCGTGAATGCGGCCGGCGGCAAGGTTTGCGACCTGTCCGGCGAATCCCTGCGTTACAACAAGCCCGATCTACACAATCCGGAGTTTTTCGTGCTGGGCGACAGCGACCACGCGCTGCTCAGCGCCGTGCAAAACTACCTATGACCGAGTCTCAAAAACCTCAAGCCTCAACCAACGTAGCCTGGCATCATGCGACCGTCACCCGCGCCCGGCGCGAGCAACTGAACGGTCACCGCGGCGCGATCATCTGGTTTACCGGCTTGTCGGGTGCCGGCAAATCGACCTTGGCGCATGCGGTCGAAGAGAGGTTGCATCGGCAGGGCTGTCGCACGTTTGTCTTGGACGGCGACAATGTCCGTCACGGCTTGTGCGGCGACCTCGGTTTTTCCGCGAAGGACCGGGAGGAAAATATCCGCCGGGTCGGCGAGGTCGCCAAACTGTTCATGGAAGCGGGATTGATCGTATTGACCGCCTTTATTTCCCCTTACCGGGCAGACCGGGAGCGTGTGCGCGAGATGGTCGAAGACGGCGAGTTCATCGAAATCTATTGCAACAGCCGTATCGAGATTTGCGAATCACGCGATGCCAAAGGCCTCTACCAAAAAGCCCGCGCCGGCCAGCTTCCGGATTTCACCGGCATTTCCGCTCCCTATGAAATTCCCGAACATCCCGAGTTGATCATCAACAGCGAAAATACGGACATTGATGCCTGTGTGCAACGAATTTTTGCGGACTTGATAGCCCGCGGCATCGTCCACATTCATGTCGATTGACCGGACATTGCGGGGATGGAATAAAGCCGGCGGGAAAAATCATCGCAACTTCCATTACAATGTCCGCTTGCTTCACGACAGATTCTTCACAATGGTTCACCGCCTAAGCCGCCGAACACCCCCGAACTCGACTTTTTACCCAAACAGGACCCGCATCCCTTCCGTTCGCCTTATCCGAGCCGTCATTCATTCATGATCAAACTTACCAATCAATTCATCCTGATCGGCTATAAGGGCGTGCGCCTGTTTATACGCAGCTATCGCCTGTTCCTGCGCGTATTGCGGCGGATCGACCTGATGCTGGGTAAATTTTCGCTGCTGGCGCCCGTGCTGGACCGTCTGCCGATACCGCGCGGGATCGGCTATTTTCTGCCTGAACAATTGAGCCTCGCGGATTTTTTCGGCAGGCTGGAGCAACGCAACGTGCGCTATGTCGTCTTGCGCTGGCACGAGAAACTTCCGGCAAGGCCACAGGATGGCGATATCGACCTGTTGATTCACGACGACGATGTGCATCTGTTGCAAGGCCTGTTTACCGCCCGCATCACCGCCACCGCGTTCGACATCTATACCGCCTCGGCCCAATACGGTTTCACCTACAAGAATCTACCGTATTATCCCCCGCATTTGGCCTACGCGGTGTTGGCCGCGCGGCAGCGCTCGTCAACCGGCATCTTTGTGCCTTCCCCGAGGCATTATTTTTTGAGCCTCGCCTACCATACGCTCTATCACAAGATGGACGCGGCCCTGTTTACCGAGCAGGGCGACCGGCGTCACGAAAACTCGAAATATGTCGCGAAGCTCAAGGAACTCGCTTCCTCGGCGGGTTTTAACGGAGAAATCAATTTTCCCGCGCTGGATGGCTTTTTGTTCAAAAACGGCTGGCGGCCACCGTTCGATACGCTGCGAAAACTGCTGGCCGAAAACCCTCGGGCCGGCATCGAGGCGCCGTGCCTGAAGCAAGTCATCGTGCCGGACCTGCTGGTGTTTGCGGTCCGGGAAGCGGCCGCGCAGCGCGGGCAAATCGAGGCGATACTCGAAACAATCCAGCGCCTGCCGCTCGAAATCTTCATGGTCGCCGAAATCGGCGAAGCCGACCGCCAGCTGATCAAGGAGTCGATTCGAGGCGGCGAATGGGGCAGCGAGGACTTTCCGTACAACTACCCCGGCGGTCTGCCGGTCATGCTGATCGTCGCGATCGACCCTGCGCCGGCACCGGTTTCGGAGCGCCATAAAAAGCGCTACCCTTTCGTGAACAATGCGCACACCCTGCTGAAGCATCAGATCCGGCGGGATCTGAACGACGACAAGCGCTGCGGACAATGGGCGAATGCGGTGCATTGCAGCGACGACGTGTATGAAGCGCTGGATTACCTCGCCATCGCCTGCCCGGCGCGGGTGCCGGATTTACTGCAAAAACATCCCGAATTCACCCCTTACTGGCAGGCGTTGCAGGCGTTCGGCGTTTCGATCGCCGGCCCGGAACCCGCGCCTGCCGCCAGCGCAACCCGCTAGGATGCCGATGTCGTTACTCGTCTTCGCCGTCTCTGAAGAAGGCCTCCGCTTGCTGCCGGCGGAATTTTTGACCGACCTGATGGAGCAGTACGGCCTGCATCCCGATTTTACAAGAGCCCCGACCCTGCAGGAGTCGGCGGAAGTCGCGCAGCATCTGGCACCGGAACTGTGGGACAGCACCTTCTGCGCCGCTCAGAACGGCCGCATCGGCCGGGTGATCGGCGCCTATGATCTGGCGCTGACGCCGCCGGACTTCACCCAGCGGCAGCTCTATCCCGGTATCGACAATGCCCGGCTGCTGTTGTTTGCCTATCATTGCCAAAGAGCGATCCGCGCGCTGTTGCCCGGCCGCAAAGCGGGTGACCTGCTGTGCTCGACCGCGAACGCGAAGGCCGCGCGCCAGTGCCTCGAAAAACTCTGGCCGGAAGCACTGGCGGGGATCGACAAGCGGATCGAGGAAGGTAAACGCGAAGTCAGCAGCCGGCATACCGTGCGGCGGGAACTGACCCGAACCGGGATTTACGCAAAGGTTTATCTGATCGATTACCACGGGATTCCCGCGGTCGAAAAAATTTATCGCCCCCGCTATCGCGACAGGCTGGAGCGCGAAAAAGTCGCCTACGGCCAGCTGGCGGAGACGGTCGGGGCGATCCCGAGGGCGCTGTCGATCGACGGCCATTCCCTGATCCTGCCCTTCATCGGGCAGGCGGCGCACTACGATCCGACCGGCTGGAAACTGGTGCCGATCAATAAATGCCGGCAGATCATCGCGGCGCTGAGGCAATTGTACGATGCGGGTTATGCGGTGATCGACGCACACGCGGGCAACTGCATTTTCGATGCCGACGGTAAATTATGGATGATCGATTTTGAGTTTCTGCATCGTTATGTCGAGCGCCCCGGAAGTTTTTGGCAAAGCTTTGACATCGCGGGCATTCCGGCAAATTTCGCGGGCGCAACGCCGCCCGGCGCGCCGCCTTATCTGACGCGGCCCTGGATCGAGAGTTTCGGCGTCCCCCCGCCAGCGCTCGACCATGACACCACCGTCTCGCTCCATCTGCGTCGACTGCTGTACTGGGCCGGGCGCAAAATGCCCGCCTATGGTTACCGCAAGGCCAGAACCGGCCTGCGCTTCGGCTTGGCCGTCGTTTGCTGGTTGCTCAGTCTATTCTTGCCGTCCTCGGCGAGACCGCTCCGGATCGAAATGCGGCCGTGAAAACCAGCGGAATTTTAAAAGCCGGCGGCGTCTACTCGATCGTCGGCATCGCGCAGTCGCTGATCTGGGTCATTTTGTTGCCGGTGCATACCCATTTTCTTTCGGCCGCCGATTACGGCTTGATTTCATTATGCACCGCGACCGTGACGGGATCGGCAACGGTGCTGGAATTCGGTTTCAGCCGGGCGGTCGTCCAGTCGATTTTCAGCCACCGCACGCAGGAGCAGCCTTGGCAGATCGAGCTGCTGACGCCGATCAAATTCATCCTGCTCGTCGCGCTCGCGCTGATCACCGCGACCGGCATCCTGGCCTGGCGCGGCTTTTTCGAATTCGAGCGGCCGCTCGCGATCGTGGTCACATTGACGGTCGGTGCCGCGGTCACCCTGCCGATCATCCGTGTCTATGGCGAAGCCTTAAAAATGCAGTCGCGGCTGTCCGAATACACCCAATTGATGGCGGTGGTGCTGGCGGTGACCCTGTTCGGTAATCTAGGCTTCGTCGTCGTGCTCAAACTGGGCCTCGTCGGCGTGCTGCTCGCGCTGGCGGCGGCGAACTGGCTGGGCGCGATGTGGGCGGTGATCGCGCTGACCCGCAAATTTTACCATCCGCTGGATAAGACCGAGCTCAAACAGGCATTGGCTTACGGCCTGCCGCTGGTTCCACACTTTTCGATCGGCGCGTTTTTACCGGCCATCGAGCGCAGCCTCTTGGCTTACTTCACCGGCATTCAGACCACCGGCCTGTATGCGGTCGCCTCCTCGATCGCGAATCTGTTGACGATCATCACGACCTCGTTCACGACCGCGCTGCGCCCCCGCATGTTCGCGATGCTCGAAACCGCGCAGGCAAACGACTTTGCACTGCTGCGCAAGAAGATGTATTTAGTCGCCGCGGCGTTCATGGTCGTGGCGGTGATCGGTTCCTTACTGGCCGAACCTGTCATCACGCTGTTTGCGGGCAAGAATTTTTATGACGCCTGGCCGATCGTGCCTTTGCTGCTGGCGCGTCAGGCGATATACGGCGCCTACCAGTATGTCGCCACGGTTTATTATTTCATCAAATCCGGCACCAAACGGCTTTTGTTCGTTTCGTTTCTGGCCGTACTGACCCTCTTGATCGTCAGTCCATGGGTCGTCCCGCGCTACGGCGTCTTCGGCATGGCGGGAGTCTCCGTGCTGTCCGCCTGCGTGTATTTGTTGTGCGCCGCCCTGATGGCCAGACGTTTGCATCCGATGCGCTGGCCGGTGTGGCGGAGCTTCCTGATTGTCCTGCTCGGCGGCGCCGCGCTCCTGGGCGCCTATCTGCCGTGGTATGTGCAGGAAACCGCGCTGATCCTGAAGATCAAGGCCGGCGAAACCGCGGTCCTCTTGGCCGTGCTGTGCGTAATCTTGAAAACTTTTCTCCGCCTGGATAAACACGGCTGAGCGCATTGGGGAGATTGAGGCGCTATGTACAAATCACTGCAAGCAGGACGGGCGATCGCGGCCCTCCTCGTCGTACTCTTCCATCTCGGCCCCGCGATCGCGAGCGCCAAATATTTCGGCATCGCCGCATTCTCGGTCCCCTTTGCGTTCGGCAAAGCCGGTGTCGAATTCTTTTTCGTACTGAGCGGATTCATCATCTATCATGCGCACCGGAACGACATATCGCGGCCGCAACAGTTGCTCGACTATGCGCGAAAACGCTGCGTGCGCATCTATCCGGTTTACTGGATCATTTTCATCTCGGTCTTCTGTCTCGCGCTGGCCTCCGCATCGCTGCGCGCCACGGTTCCGCATGATCCGCTGCTGCTGCTCAAAGCGCTGCTGCTGATGCCGCTGGACAAAGCCGTGGTGGGCGGCAATGGCGCGCCGGTGCTCAACGTCGCCTGGACATTGCAGTATGAAATGTTGTTTTATGCGTCATTTGCCCTGGTGATCATTCACCGATTCTTCGGGGCGGCCCTGTTCCTGGTCTTTACGACCTTGTATTTTCATTACGCAGACGCCCCGGATCTCGCGTTCCCCTTGTCGTTCCTGCTGTCGGACTACCTGTGGCTGTTCATCATGGGCATGGCGGTGTCGCTAGCGTGCGCTTCCTGCAAGATTTCGCTGCCGCAAGCGCTGGTCTGCGCCGGCATCGGCGCGGCAATGTTTGTGTTTGTGGCCGCGCATCAGGTCATCGGCAGCGTCTGGCTTGAAGATAAGGAAATCTTGCCTTACGGAGCGGCTTGCAGCCTGATCGTTTTCGGGCTCGCGCAGGCGGAAGACAAGGGCTGGGTCCTGCTCGGCCACAAATGGGCGCAACTGCTCGGCGGCGCGTCCTACGCGCTCTATTTGCTTCATTACCCCCTGATCAGCGTACTCTGCAAGATTGCGCTACTGTTCAAACTGCAAAAGCTGGGGGCTATCGGCGCCGCGCTCGCCTTCATACTGATAGTGGCGGCATGCATCGCGGTTGCGCTGGCGTTTCATGTCTGGATCGAAAAACCACTGACCCAGCGCCTCCGAAACCGGCGCCTTGGGGACCCGGCGCAGAGAGCGATCTAAAAAATCAAGCGCCAATCGCTTGATTACCCTTATAATTCTCTGCCCACTTCCGTTCCCTTCGAGCGAACCCACGTTGAAGCAACATTCTCGAAAAAATATACGCATCGGATGCAAGCCTTGTTAACGCCCGCCTTGCAGGCGCTTGAAGCACGACGAATGGTTTTCGGCAAAATACAGCGCAAATGCCTTCCGGAAGATTGATCATCCATGCGGTCAATGTGCACCAAGGCGGAGGACTCGCCTTGTTGTTGCCGCTGCTCGAAGCCTTTCCGACCGAGCGGGATGCGGTCATCGCGCTGGATAGCCGCTTACAGGCGCGCAATCTCGTGCTTCCGAGACTCAGCATCCGCTGGGTCAAGCCGACGGTCTGCGGACGCTTGGGCGCCGAATGGTGGCTGGCGAAAAACACCGGGGCGGACGACCGGGTGCTTTGTTTCGGCAACTTGCCTCCCCTCTTCCGCCTGCCGGCCAAGGTTCAGGTCTTTTTACAGAACCGTTATCTGGTCGAACCGATCAGTGTTGCCGGCTTTTCGTTCAAAACCCGGCTGAAGATCGGGCTAGAACGCCTATGGATGGCATTGAGAGCCTCGGACGTCGAGGCGTTCATCGTGCAAACGCCCTCGATGCAACGCTCCCTGCGGCGTTCGGGAATCGCCAAGGACAAGCCCATTCATGTCTTTCCTTTCGTGAGCCAGCATGAAGGCTATCGACGCGCGGTCAAAAATCCGCCCGATCGCAAAAATTGCCGCTTCGATTTTCTGTACGTCGCCTCGGGAGAGCCGCATAAAAACCACAAGGCGCTGGTGGAGGCGTGGTGCTTGCTGGCTGCGGAAGGCATCTTCCCGTCCCTGTGCCTGACCCTGGATCCAAACCTGTCGCAGCCTTTGCTGCGCTGGATCGAGCAACAACGACGTCAATGCAATTTGCGGGTCGAAAATCTGGGTTACTTGTCCCATGAAAACATCCTCAAGCTCTACCAGGAAGCGCGGGCATTGATCTACCCCTCGTCGTTCGAGTCCCTGGGCCTGCCGCTGATCGAGGCGCGACAGGCCGGTCTGCCCGTGTTGGCCGCGGAATTGGACTTCGTGCGCGACGTGCTCGACCCCGAACAGGCGTTCGATCCGAAATCGCCCGCCTCGATCGCCAGAGCGGTCAAACGCTTCATCGGAATAGACGAGCCGCCACTGCCGCTGCAAGACGCGACCGAGTTCATCCAGCAGGCGCTAGGTCAGGCGGAATAACGTGCAGGGATTTAACGTACCGCGCGGAGCATGACATTTCTCAATAATGCTTTCCGGCGCGGTAAAGGATTGCCGTATAGTATAATCTCTGCATTTTTTTGATCGGGCACCAACACCTTGCTGATGTTGAATGCGTCTTGGCGGCGCCGGTTGGAGGTGGCGATCCGGATTGCGTCCGATGGCCAAATCAAGAGCCCATGTTGCCTGCCCAAGACGGTGCCTTGGCTGCCAAGGCCTGCGTACCGTCGCGTTCCCCGTGCGATTTTTCGCCGGAAAGCGCATAAACCTAGATAAAAACCAGCCAGTGACACCCGGGGGCATATAAATTGAGTTATCTCTTCCCCATTGCGGTCATGGCGAACACGTTCGCCATGACCGCTTTGTTGATTCTATTAGGGCTCGCCGGTAATTCCTCGTTAGCGGCAGACGTCGGCATCGTTCAAGGGGCGACCCTGGCCTTGTTTTATGCGTTCTCGGCAAACGCGAGAAATTTGATTCTTAACCGGCAATCCCCGGTTTCGGCGGAATCGGTCATGCTGACGCGTCTGTGGTTAATGACGCCGTTGGCGGGCGCCGCTTATTGGCTGAGCGTCAAGCTGGCGGGGGTTGAACCGCTGTTGGCGGTCATCCTGATTCTGCGGCGCTGCGTGGAATGGCTGGATGAGGTGTTTTTGAGCGAAATGGAATGCCTCGATGCGCGCAAAAACGCCAAGACCTACCTCTTGTTACAATGCGTGCTGCTGCTCTTTGCATTGGGCTGGACCCTGGCAAAATTGCCGTTCCCGTTACTGGGGCTGTCATCTTGGGCGCTGCTGCCGCTGCTGTTCAGCGGGCGCTTTTACGCGGGCATGCTTCCCCGCCTGAAGAAGGTCTCGCTGTATCTGTCGGAGATACTGCCGCACCTCGGCTCGACGGTCATCATTGGCGTCACCGTGTATGTGTTCCGGCTGCTGATCGTTTTGATGGCGGGCAAAAATACCGCCGGGGATTTGTTCACCGCCTTCGCGATCGGCGGCGTGATAGGCTCGGTCTTCGCGAATGCGCTCGGCCCCAGCCTGGTGCTGCATCAGGCTCGGCAAGGCACACGCAAACTGCCGTTTCTGCTGCAAACGGCGTTGGTCGGATCGCTGGCCGGCGGCAGTTTGATCTTCGCGTGCTCGGCATTTGACCCGGGCATTCTGGGCTGGACCGGCAAGACGCCCTATTTCTGGCAAGCGACCGGGTTGTCGATGATCGGCGGCGTGGTGATGGTGTATGCTCAGATGATTCGGCACCGGCTGCTCCAGCATCATAAAGATCGGGATCTTTTTGGTCCGGACGTCTTGATGAATATTTTGATCATCGTTTCGATCCCTTTTCTAAAGGATCTGTTTGGATTGCAAGCGCTGGAGATACTGTATTTATATAACTCATTACTGGCGCTTGTTTTTTATTGGAGCTACCAAAAGGAGGAGCATTTGAACCGGGGCAGATCCCTACTGGCACAGCACAGAGTCAGAACCGTCATTGCGGTCTTGATCGTAGTACCGGTATTTTTCCAGCTGAGTCATGGCATCTTCGATCATCCGTCGATGAAATTCAAGTCCGAAGGCATCTTCCGTTTGCTGCCGATACCGGTCTCGGTACTCGCCTGCTATGGCGGCATCCTGCTGCTTGCGGAATATCGCCGGGCTTTTGTCTCCCTCACCTACATCTTCTTTACCTGCTTACTGATGGTCGGCACGACGATTGCCGCCTCTCGGTTGCTGAATGCCGAGGTGCAAGCGAAATTCATTTTGCTGATCCAGTTCATTCTGCCGATGTTCGGCTTTGTGCTGGGGCAACTATTCGAGATCAAGGACAAGCCGGAGTTGCCCAGCCTTGAAAAAGCCTTTTTTTACACCGTGGCCGCTGTCGTTCCGCTGCAACTGATATGTACCTGGCTGCAAGGCTATCAGTATCTTTCGCCTTACTTGTATCTGTTCAGCATCTATCAGCATTTGCAGTATGTGCCGGTCGTTTTCACCGCCGCCTTTCTGCTTGCGTTGTGCCGTTTGTGGCAATGGCCCGCCTATCGGAAAGGGCTGCTGGCGCTGGCCCTGCTGATGAGCATTTATGTAGCCGCCTCGGTCTCAACCCTGGCGATCGCGCTGCTTCTGGCCGGCGTAGCCGGGTTCGCCGGTTATCAATGGAAAAATGATGCGGACAAAATCCCCGCCGTGCTTGCGCTCATCCTCGCCCTCTCGTCCTGGAGTTATCTTCAGTACGAAAAGGAATCGATCAAATTCAAATATCCGGGGCTGACCGCAGAGAGCGCCACGGAAGCCGATAACATTTTGCCGAATGTCAGCCAACGGGTTTTTTACTGGCAATATTACGCCAAAAACAGCCTCGGCAGCATCGAAACGTTTCTGACCGGCCATATGACACCGCCGGACCGTCACAAATATCCGAGCGCCCATAATTATTATCTGGATGTTATCTATAATTTCGGCTTTTTGGCCTTGGTCCCGATGCTGTCGGTGCTGGTTTACACGCTGAACCTGATTTATCGTTTACGCAGGGAGATCGTTACATCGCCCGCGATGTCGAGTCTGTGCGCCGTGGTGCTGTTTTTATTGCTGATCGATAATTCGCTGAAGGTCAGCCTTCGCCAGCCCTACTCGGGCATCTTTAGCTTTTTCGTTTGGGGCGTACTGGTCTCCCGGCTGGCCGAGATCCACGCGACGAAGCTTGGCAAACCCGATGCCGCCCCTGGTGGAGAAACCTTCGCCGCGCAGCTGCCTTCCGCTAGCAAAGCACAAGGTTCAGAGCCATGCTGAAAATTTTGGTACTCTCGCAATATTTCTGGCCGGAAAACTTCCGGATCAACGATCTGGTGTGCTCACTGGCGGAACAGGGCCATGCGGTCGATATATTAACGGGCAAGCCCAATTATCCGGACGGCGCCATTTTTCCGGGCTATCGCGCCTTCGGCTGCGCGGTCGAAGACTGGCGGGGCCTTAAAATATACCGCGTGCCGATCCTGCCCCGGGGGCAGCGCAGCGGTATCCGGCTGGCCTTGAACTATTTGTCGTTCATCGTTTCGGGGCTGGTGTTCGCGCCCTGGCTGTTGCGCAAGAAACCCTATGACGTGATCCTGGTTTACGCGCCGTCGCCGATTTTCCAATCGCTGCCAGCGTCCTTTCTGGGCTGGGTCAAACACTGTCCGGTCGCGGTATGGGTACAGGATTTGTGGCCGGAAAGCGCGCAGGCGACCGGTTACGTGAACAGCCCGAGGGCATTAAAAGCGATCGCGGCGATGGTACGCTTCGTGTACCGCCATACCGACCTCTTGCTGGTGCAATCGAGGGCATTCGAAGCACCGGTCGCCGCGTTGGCGGACGGCACGCCGATCGTGTACTATCCGAACTCGGTCGAGCCGGCATTTTATGAGCCGCCGGAAGTTCCCTTGCCCGCGATTCCGGGCCTGGAGCAACCCTTTTCGCTGCTGTTTGCGGGCAATGTCGGGGCCGGACAGGCGGTGCAGGTGATCGTCGAGGCGGCGCGTTTATTGCGGGATCATCCCGACATTCACTTCGTCGTGCTCGGCACCGGCAGCCGCTGGGACTGGCTGCGCGAACAGGTCGAGGCGCTCGGCCTGACCAATCTGCACCTGGCCGGCCGCCATCCGGTCGAGACGATGCCGGGCCTGATGCGCAAGGCGTCCGCGCTGCTGGTCACGCTGGCCGATCAGCCGATTTTTGCGGCCACGATACCGAGCAAGGTACAGGCCTATATGGCGGTCGGCCGGCCGATCCTGGCCTGTCTGAACGGCGAAGGCGCGCGCCTGGTCGGCGAGGCCGGCGCCGGTCTCGCGGTGCCGGCGGAGGATGCGGTGGCGCTTGCCGACGCGGTATTGCGGCTTTACCGTATGTCGGCCGAAGAACGAGACGCGATGGGGCGAAATGGGCGCGCTTATTATAAGCAGCATTTCGATCATGAGCGTCTTGTGCAAGAATTGAGCGATCATCTGCGGGCATTGACTTCATCCTTTGGAAAACAATCATGAGAATTTTGGTATTGGGCGCCAGCGGCATGCTCGGCAATGCGATGCTGCGGGTAATGGCCGAAAACCAGGACTGGCAGGTCTTCGGGACCGTGCGCTCGGGCGCCGTGCGGCGGTTTTTTACGGATCAACTGGCAAAAAAGCTGATCGAGGGCGGCGATGTCGGCGACCACGATGCCCTGGTCAAGGTCTTTGCGGAGGTGCGCCCGAACGCCGTGATCAACTGCATCGGCCTGATCAAGCAACTGGCCGATGTAAACGATCCGCTGCAGGCGATTCCGATCAACTCGCTGCTGCCACACCGCCTGGCGGGACTGTGTTCGCTGGTCGGCGCGCGCCTGGTGCATATCAGCACCGACTGCGTGTTTTCGGGCGCAAAAGGCGGCTATCTGGAAACCGACCCGTCCGACGCGAAGGATCTGTACGGCAAGTCGAAGTTCCTCGGCGAGGTCGATTATCCCCATACGATCACCTTGCGCACCTCGATCATCGGGCACGAACTGCAAAGCGCGCATGGCCTGATCGACTGGTTCCTGTCGCGGCAGGAGCGCTGCAAAGGCTATACGCGCGCGATTTTTTCCGGCCTGCCGACCGTGACCTTGGCCCGCCTGATCCGCGATGTCGTGATCCCGCGCCCCGAACTCTCCGGCCTCTACCATGTCGCCGCGGAGCCTATCGCGAAGTACGATCTGTTGCAGCGGGTGGCCGAAATTTATGGCAAGCCGATCGCGATCGAGCCCGACGACCGCCTGGTGATCGACCGTTCGCTGAATGCGGACCGCTTCCGGCAGGCCACCGGCTATGTCGCGCCGTCATGGCGGGAACTGATCACCGCGATGAAGGATTTCAATTCAAACGCTCTGGATACACGCACTCATGTTTGACAACAAGGTATTGATGATCACCGGCGGCACCGGCTCGTTCGGGCACACGGTATTGAAACGCTTCCTGGATACGGCGGTCAGGGAAATCCGTATTTTCAGCCGCGACGAAAAAAAACAGGAGGACATGCGGATCGCGCTCGCGAACGACAAGGTCAAGTTTTACATCGGCGATGTCCGCGACTATGCCAGCGTGTCCCAGGCGCTGACCGGCGTCGATTACATTTTTCACGCGGCGGCGCTGAAACAGGTGCCGTCCTGCGAGTTTTATCCGATGGAAGCGGTCAAGACCAACGTGATCGGCACCGAGAACGTGCTAAACGCGGCGATCGCTAACGGCGTCAAGCGCGTGGTCGTGCTCAGCACCGACAAGGCGGTGTACCCGATCAACGCGATGGGCATCTCGAAGGCGATGGCCGAGAAGATCATGGTCGCGCGCTCCCGGATGATTCCCGAAACCGGCACGGTGGTCTGCGCGACCCGCTACGGCAACGTGATGGCCTCGCGCGGCTCGGTGATCCCGCTGTTCATCAACCAGATCAAAAAAGGCGAAGCGATCACGGTGACCGACCCGAACATGACCCGCTTTTTGATGTCGCTCGAAGATTCGGTCGACCTGGTCCTGCATGCGTTCGAGCATGCCGAGCAGGGCGACATTTTCGTGCAGAAGGCGCCCGCGTCGACCGTCGCGGATTTAGCCGTGGCGCTGAAGGAACTGTTCAACAGTGCCTCGCCGGTCAAGGTGATCGGCACCCGCCACGGCGAAAAGCTCTATGAATCGCTGATCTCGCGCGAGGAAATGGCCAAGGCCGAGGAGAGGGAACGCTATTTCCGGATTCCGGCGGACAACCGCGACCTGAACTATAACAAATATTTCGTCGAAGGCGAGACACATATCTCGGAGGTGGATGACTACACCTCACACAACACCCATCGTCTGGACGTCGCCGGCATCAAAAACCTGCTGCTGACGCTCGACTACATTCGGAGCGAACTCGATGCTTAAAGTGATGACCCTGATCGGTACCCGCCCGGAGCTGATCAAGATGAGCCGGGTGATCGCCGAGCTCGACCGGCACATGCACCATATCCTGGTGCATTCCGGGCAGAATTACGATTATGAATTGAATCAGGTGTTTTTCGACGACCTCGAGATTCGCAGGCCCGATTATTTCTTGGGCGTTACCGGCGAAACCGCCGCGCAGGCGATCGCCGACGTGATCGCGAAGGCCGACGCGGTGTTCGCGCAGGAAATGCCCGATGCCCTGTTGCTGTACGGCGACACCAATACCTGTCTGGCGGTGATCGCTGCGAAACGGCGCAAGATACCGGTCTTCCACATGGAGGCGGGCAACCGCTGTTTCGATCAGCGCGTGCCGGAGGAACTGAACCGCAAGGTGCTCGATCACCTGAGCGACATCAATATGGTCTTGACCGAGCACGCCCGCCGCTATCTGATCGCCGAGGGCATCCGCCCCGAGACGATCATCAAGACCGGCTCGCACATGCAGGAAGTGCTGGATCATTACCGGCCGAAGATACTCGCATCGGACGTATTGGCGAGGGAGCAACTGCAGGAAGGCCGCTTCTTCATCGTCAGCGCGCACCGAGAGGAAAACGTCGACAGCCCGGAAAATTTGCGCGACCTGCTGGACACCCTGCGCGCCTTGGCCGAACACTATCGATTCCCGGTGATCGTGTCGACGCACCCGCGCACCCGGAAGCGCCTCGAAGCACTCGGCGAATCCTTGGCGCATCCGTTGATCCGCTATTTGAAGCCGTTCGGTTTCCTGGACTACATCCGGCTGCAAATGGCCGCGTTCTGCGTGCTGTCCGACAGCGGCACGATCACCGAGGAAGCCTCGCTGTTGAATCTGCCGGCGGTCACGATACGGCATACCCACGAACGGCCGGAAGGCATGGATGTCGGCACCTTGGTGATGTGCGGCCTGAAGCAGGATAACGTACTCGACGCGGTCCGCGTCGTGACCGGCCAGCATGACAGGACGCGCCGGGTGATTGCCGAGATTCCCGATTATCAGGCCGGGGCCGTTTCCAAACAGATCGTCCGGGTCGTGCTGAGCTACACCGGCTATGTCAATCGCACGGTCTGGTCGAAGACATGAGCTTGTCCGCTAACAACCCTTTGCACATCCTGGTCACCGGCGCCGGTGGCTTCGTCGGCACTGCCCTGCTCAGGCGCTTACAGGCCGAGCCCCAATTTTCGATCCGCGCCGCGGTGCGGAGCGTGTCCGGGCTTGACCGGCCGGAAGGTGCCGACTGGATCGAGACGGGCGATCTTGCCGCCGTCGCCGACTGGCAAGCCGCCTTGCAGAACATCGACGTGGTCGTGCATCTCGCCGCGCGGGTGCATGTGATGCGGGACAGCGCGGTCGATCCGCTCGCCGAATTCCGCCGGGTCAATGTCGAGGGCACAATGAATTTGGCCCGGCAGGCGCTAGAGGCCGGCGTCAAACGCTTCATTTTTATCAGCTCGATCAAGGTGAACGGCGAAGCGACCCCGCCCGGACAACCTTACCGCGCGGACGACGCCCCCGCCCCCGAAGACGCCTACGGCATTTCCAAACGCGAAGCCGAAGACGGCTTGCGCGAACTCTGTCTGAACTCCACGATGGAATTCGTGATCATCCGCCCGCCCCTGGTTTACGGGCCCGGCGTGAAAGGCAATTTTTTGAGCATGCTGCGCTGGCTCGACAAGGGCATTCCGCTGCCGCTGGCGGCGATCCAGAACCGGCGCAGCCTGGTCGCGGTGGACAATCTGGCCGACCTGATCCGCACCTGCATCGATCACCCTCGGGCCGCCAATCAGATCTTTCTGGCCGCCGACGGCGAGGATCTCTCCACCCCCGAATTATTGCGCAAAGCCGCGGCCGCGCTCGGCAAAACCGCGCGGCTGTTGCCGATGCCGGCGGCCTTATTAAATGTCGCGGCGCGCTGTCTCGGCAAAACCGCCGCGCTCCAGAAACTGTGCGGCTCGCTGCAAGTGGACATCGGCAAAACCCGTGAACGTCTGGGCTGGCGGCCTCCGCTCGGCGTCGATCAGGCCCTGCGCAGCGCCGCCGAGCATTATTTAGGAACCCGCAAATGATGCAGTCCGGCAGTATACTCCTGGCAGCCTTAACTGCCGCGTGGCTGGGCACCGGCCTGATCCGCCGGTATGCGTTGAGTTCGAACCTGATCGACGTGCCGAACAAGCGCAGTTCGCATACGCTGCCGACCCCGCGCGGCGGCGGCATGGCGATCGTGGTGGTGTTCTTATTCAGCATCGGGGCGCTGTTCGCGCTCGGCAGACTGACGACAGCGCAGAGCTGGGCCCTGTTCGGCGCCGGCGCCTGGGTCGCCCTGGTCGGCTTCGTCGACGATCACCGCCATATCCCGGCCGGCTGGCGCCTCTTGGCGCATTTCCTCGGCGCCGGCTGGGGCCTGTATGGGCTGGGTGGCTTCCCGCCCTTGCAACTGTTCGGCCAGGCGATCGATCTCGGCGTGGTCGGCCACGTGATCGGCCTGTTCTATCTGGTCTGGCTGCTGAACTTGTACAATTTCATGGACGGCATCGACGGCATCGCCGGCATCGAGGCGATCACGGTCTGTGTCGGCGGTGTCCTGCTGTTCCTGCTGTCCGGCAACGAGGGTTTATGGCTGGAGCCGGCGCTGCTCGCGGCCGCCTGCGCCGGCTTTTTGATTTGGAATTTTCCGCCCGCGAAGATTTTCATGGGCGACGCGGGCAGCGGCTTCTTGGGCATCGTGTTGGGCTTGGTCTCGATTCAATCGGCCTGGCTGAACCCGAACCTGCTCTGGAGCTGGCTATGCTTGCTCGGCGTGTTCATCGTCGATGCGACCTGGACCTTGTGGCAACGCTTCCGGCGCGGCGAAAGGCTGCACGAGGCGCACCGCAGCCATGCCTATCAGTTCGCGGCGCGCCGTTTCGGCTCGCATAAAGCGGTGACCTTGTTCGTCGGCGCGGTCAACCTGTTTTGGCTCTTGCCGTTGGCGGTCTCGATCGGCCTCGGCCTCTTGAACGGCATGCTCGGCCTTGTATTGGCCTATCTGCCGCTGCTCTTGACCGCGATCAAATTCAACGCCGGCGGCGCGGAAAATCGCCGATGAAATCGAAGCTCGCTTATTGGTTCATCGGGCTGACTCGGCCCCGAAAAGCCCTGATCCTGATCGGCGCGGACTTCGTATTCGCGGTGCTGGCCTTATGGTCGTCCTTTTCGCTGCGCTGGGGCGTCCTGTTCGCGCCGAGCCGGATCGAATGGACCCTGATCGCCGTCGCGCCGCTCTTGGCCGTGCCGATCTTCATGCGCCTCGGCCTGTACCGGGCGATCATCCGCTATATCGAAATGAAGGCGTTATGGACGATCGTGCAGGCGGTCACGCTCTATGCCTGTGCGTTTGCCGCGCTTTATTTTCTGCCCTTCATTTTTTATGAAAGCGGTATCCGCAGCCTGCCGCGCACCGTGCCGGTGCTGAACTGGCTGATCATGCTGCTGCTGGTCGGCAGCAGCCGTTTTTTCGCGCGCTGGTGGCTCGGCGACGTCTACATCCGGCTCGGCGGCGGCCACCATGCCGCCGCGCACATGAAGAAAAACGTGGTCATCTACGGCGCCGGCAGCGGCGGCGTGCAGTTGGCCTCGGCGTTGGCGCTCGGCCGCGAATTCAAGCCCGTCGCCTTCATCGATGACGATCCCTCCCTGCACAAACACAAGATCCACGGCCTCAAGATCTATCCGTTCTCGGCCCTGAGTTATCTGATCGAGCGCTTCGACGTCGCGAGCGTCTTACTGGCGATCCCGTCCGCCCGGCGAGCGCGCAAAAGCGAACTGATCCGCCAGCTCGAACCTTATGCGGTACAGGTATTGTCGATGCCGGGTGTCTCCGAGATCGCCGAGGGCAAGATCACTTTCGACTCGCTGCGCGAGGTCGACATCGAAGATCTGCTCGGCCGCGATCCGGTCGCGCCCGATCCCGGCCTGCTGCATGCGAACATCACCGGCAAGGCGGTGATGGTGACCGGCGCGGGCGGTTCGATCGGCTCCGAACTGTGCCGGCAGATTCTCTCCCTGAAGCCGTCCGCGCTGATTCTATTCGAATTGAGCGAATATGCGCTCTATGCGATCGAACAGGAATTGCAGTTGCGTTCGGCCCGACTGCCCACGGCCGAAAAGCCCCCGATTTATGCGATCCTGGGCTCGGTGACCGATGCGCCGCGCCTCCGCAAGGTCTGCACAACGTTCAAGGTGCGGACGATCTACCATGCGGCGGCCTACAAGCATGTGCCGATGGTCGAACACAATCCGTCGGTGGCGATCCGGAACAATGTCTTCGGCACACTGCGCACCGCCGAAGCGGCAATGCAGGCAGGCGTCGAAACGTTCGTGCTGATCTCGACCGACAAGGCCGTCCGCCCGACCAATACGATGGGCGCGACCAAGCGTTTTGCGGAGCTGATCCTGCAGGCTTTCAGCGCAGCGTCGGAAAATCGGCACCCTACCCGTTTCACGATGGTGCGTTTCGGCAACGTGCTCGGCTCGTCCGGTTCGGTCGTGCCGTTGTTCCGCGAGCAAATCAAACGCGGCGGCCCGGTCACGGTGACCGATCCGAATATCATCCGCTATTTCATGACCATTCCGGAAGCCGCGCAATTGGTGATTCAGGCCGGCGCGATGGGTGGCGGCGGCGATGTCTTCGTGCTCGACATGGGTGATCCGGTCCGCATCCTGGACCTGGCCAAGCGGATGATTCATCTGAGCGGCCTCGAAATCAAGGATAAGGAGCATCCGGACGGCGAAATCGAGATCTGTTTTTCGGGGCTCAGGCCCGGCGAGAAGCTTTATGAGGAGTTGCTGATCGGCGACCATGTGACCGAAACCAGCCACCCGCGCATCATGCGCGCCGAGGAGCATGTGCTTCCCTGGTCCGACCTCGCCCAGCGTCTGGAGCGCCTGGACAAGGCGGCGGAGCAGGACGACCACGAACAGATCAGGGAAATTTTGCTCGCCGCGGTGTCGGGTTTCGCGCCGCAATGCGGGATCGAGGACCTGCTCTGGAAACAGGACGTGACCGAAAACAAGGCTGCGGATTCGGTCTAGACGACAAAAAAAACCCCTCGCCGGCTATGCGCGGCGAGGGGTTCAAAAATCGGGCAGCGAATAAATTTGAGGAGGCACTGCCCGATGTAACAGAGAAAAATCTGTGACGGTACTACTATACAGGCTTTATAATTGCATACAATGGCATAATAATTAAATTCATTGTTTCTAATTGAGAAACAAAATAACCCCTCCAGGTTTCGTATTTGCCGCGCTCCGCTTCAGAATGCCGTCCGCACCGCCCCTGCGATGCGGGCCACATCCCGCGGTCCCCCGCGACATTGAAACCGCCAAACCCGGTTGATTGCAGGAGAAACCCCGTGGATAAATTGACCAGCATGAACGTGTTCGTCCGCGTCGCGAAAGCCGGAAGTTTCGCCGGCGGCGCGCGCGATCTGGATATTTCGCGCGCGATGGCGACCAAGCACATCATGCAGCTGGAAGGCTGCCTCGGCACCCGCCTGTTCAACCGCACCACGCGCAGCCTGAGCTTGACCGAAGTCGGCGCCTCCTATTTCGAACGCTGTCAGGCGGTACTGCTCGACATCGAGGAGATGGAATCGCAAGTCACCCACTTGCAGACCGAGCCGCGCGGTGCCCTCAGGATCAGCGCGCCGCCGGTGATCGGCGCGACGCACATCGCGCGCGCGGTCTCCGAGTTCCTGAAACTGCATCCGGACCTGAATGTCGAACTAATCATCCAGAGCGGCCCCGGCGACATGATCGAGGACGGCATCGATCTGGCAATCAACCTCGGCGCCTTGAACGACACCAGCATGGTCGCGCGCAAACTGGCCAGTTCGTCGCTGGTCGTCTGCGGCTCGCCGGACTATTTCGCCAAACGCGGCACACCGCGAACTCCCCAGGATTTAAGCCAGCATAGCTGCCTGGTCAACTGGGCGATTCCGCCGAAAAACAAATGGCCGTTCAAGAGCGAATCCGGTTATCAGGTGATCAATGTGACCGGCCGCATGCAGACCAATGTCGCGGATGCGATCCGTATCGCCGCGATCAACGGGCTCGGTCTGGTGATGCTGCCGATATACATCGTCGGCTGGGATATCGAGCGCGGCCGGCTGCAACAGGTCTTGCAGGACTATCCTTCCCCGCCGCTCGAAGTGCATGCAGTCTATCCGCACCGGAAATATCTGTCCGCGAAGGTGCGCGTGTTCATGGAATTTCTGCAAACCTGGCTGGAGCCTCGCGTCAGCAAACTCGGCGGCCCGGACGCATGAACGCACTCATCGAAAAATGGAACCGCATTTATCGCCAGGACGAACCCGGCCAGCAAACACCGGCACCAGTGTTGACCGAGAATGCGCATCTTCTGCCGCTTGAAGGTCATGCACTCGATCTTGCCTCGGGCCTCGGCGCGAATGCGATTTTTCTTGCCGAACGCGGGCTGAAGGTCTGCGCGCTCGACATTTCCGGGGTAGCGATCGAAAAATTGCGCGCCCATGCCGGTCGCCATCAACTCGCGATTGACGCGAAACAGGAAGCGATCGGCCCTGCCTCGCTGAGTCCTCACGCTTATGATGTGATCGTGATCAGCCGCTTTCTTGACCGCTCGCTGACGGATGCGATAATAAACGCATTGAAACCGAGCGGCCTGTTGTTCTATCAAACCTTCACGCGCCTGAAAGTGAACGGCGAAGGCCCGAGCAATCCGGCCTACCTGTTGGACGCGAATGAACTGCTGGATTTGTTTGCGCCGCTGCGGACCGTATTTTACCGGGATAACGCCGCGATCGGCGATATCCGGCGGGGCCTCCGCAACGAAGCCCAATTCGTCGGCCAAAAACCCAACCAAGAGACCAAGCCATGATCGAAAACCTGACGCCACAGCAATGCTGGGATCTGTTGCAACAGAACACCGACGCGGTCCTCGTCGATGTCCGCACCAAGCTCGAACACACGTTCATCGGCCACCCCCCAGGCGCGGTGCACATCCCCTGGAAAGAACTGCCGGACTGGCAACTGAATCCGAATTTTGCCGCCGAAGTGCAAGCGACAGTGCCGAACAAGGACGCGCCGATCCTGCTGCTCTGCCGCAGCGGCCAACGCTCTCTGGATGCGGCCAAACTGCTCGAACAGCTCGGCTACAAGCACCTGATCAATATCCTCGAAGGCTTCGAAGGCCCGCTCGATCAAAACAAGCACCGCGGCAACCTCGGCGGCTGGCGGTTCCACGGACTGCCCTGGGAGCAAAGCTAAAACAGGAGATCTCCGGTTCCCGCGCGCGCCCGCGCGGGAATCCCGCATCTCGTGACGCTGACGCGCACAACCGCTATAAAACCATTGCACCGGGGAAAGCCCGCGCAGGCCCGATTAGCACAGCGTTTTGAGAGGGAAATTGCCACTTCAACTGCGTGTGATTACGCTACGCTAATCGCATCTACGGCCCTAACAGAATCATAGGGGCACCTCGAAAAACCCTGTAATTCGGCGAAATCCGTGAGCTAACCCATTGTTTCGCTTGAGTCTGAGTTTTTGAAAATGAGGTTTTTCGAAGTGCCCATAGGTAATCTAGCTCATCCCCATCGTCATGGCGTAGGGTGGTTTCGCGCAGCAAACCGCCATTGCCGAATGTTCAACCTTCGAAAAGTTGAAAAAATCTCGGCCAAAAAGGTACGGGGCAAAGTCGGCTTGGTTCGCTCCTATAATGGTGGATTACCTAACGGCGAATCCACCCTACGATTGATCCGCCGTACGGCCGTAAAACAGGAGATTTCCGGTTCCCGCGCGCCCCCGCTCGGGAATCCCGCATCTCGTGACGCTGACGCGCGCAACCACTATAAAACTATTTCACCGGGGAAAGCCCGCGTAGGTCCGATTAGCGCAGCGTAATCGGACGCATGTTATTGATCGCCACCAACCGAGTCATTTAAATTGCCACACCAATCCTTAGGATAAATGTCGTTCGCGACATATCGATGAAAGGTGGAATACGGCCAATCCGCCACACGTTTGACGTATCCGTGTTTCAAGGGATTCACGTGTACATAATCCACATG
>Ga0207968_100032_pt1 | contig 57517 bp, 45 predicted proteins | sample LakWasMet21_HOW5_2_FD_183867 | JGI IMG/M metagenome (GOLD analysis project Ga0207968, IMG submission 183867) | Freshwater sediment methanotrophic microbial communities from Lake Washington under simulated oxygen tension - Sediment Metagenome... | ecosystem: Environmental > Aquatic > Freshwater >...
TTGCGCGACTAAAGCATTTCAGAGCGGCCGCCACGCGATACGACAAATTGAAGCGCAATTTTGAAAGCGTCATCGCCTTGGCCTGCGCTTTCATTTGGCTGCCCATGTAAAATGGCAACAGCCCCTAGCCAAAACATGAATTGGTGAAGTTCTACCTTGTTTTAAATGGATGGGCAAAGACATCGTCAATCAGGTTAGGTACATCAATCCCAGACTGAGTAAAAATATCTCGCAATAAACACATAAGGGCTGCGAAAACTGAAATAAAAGGTTAAGTGATTTGATTGTTGATTAGATGAGTGCATAGAAGCTGTTTCTCCGCCGGATTTGTATGAATATTAATTCAGATATTACTGTTTAGTTTCGGCCGATGACGGCGGATTATTTCTTACTATCCCACCCACCGCCGAAGGCTCGGTAAAGCGACACCATTGAGACACACATTGCGGTTTCGGCCTTGGCTCGCTCGTCGCCGACAGTCAATGTATGACGCCGAGCATCAAGCAGGGATAAGTAATCTTTCACGCCCCGTTGGTATAGGGCATCAGTAGACTGGTAGGCTTTTTGAGCGGATTTTTCGGCTTCCGACAGTTGTCTTTGGCGCTCCTTAGACGAGGAATGCGAGACAAAGGCATTTTCAACCTCCTCAAGAGCCAGCAAAAAGGTTTTTTCGTAGTTCAAGGCCGCTTGATCGAGCCTTGCATCCACTGCTGTAATATGCGCCCGGATACGCCCGGCATTAAATATCGGCATGGTCAGACCCGAACCCAACGTATATACGCTTTCTGCAAGGCTGGAAAACCCGCCAACGGCCAGTGCGCCGAAACCGCCGCTTGCCGATAACACTAATTTAGGGTACAGGTCGGCTCGGGCAGCACCCAGATTGGCGGCGGCGGCGGTGACCTCGGTTTTGGCGAGACGCAGGTCGGGGCGTTGCGATAGCAAGTCAGCAGGAAGAAGCTCGGGAACGCCAGGTATTGCAACAGGTAGCTGCATGGTTTGGGATAAGCGGGTTTCAAGGTTTTCGGGAGGTTGACCCAATAACACCCCAAGCCGATGCGTTAATGTTAGGGCTGTGGTGGTGAGAACCGGCAGAGCAGATTCGGTACTTTCAAGCAAAGCATCCTGATTGGCAACATCGGCTTCAGTAGCAAGACCATTTTTTGCAAAAAGCTGTAACGCCCTTAGCGTTTCCCTTTGGACTGCTATATGTTCTTGCTGAAGACTGATCCGCTTCTGTAAACCTCGCAGTTCCAGATAATTCGTGGCGACTTGCGCCAGTAATCCTACCTGGACGGCACGTAAAGCTTCTTCGGTTCCTGCCGATTGTGCGATAGCCGCCTCTGCTTCGAGGTGTCTACCGCCGAACAAATCGATTTCCCAGCGCGCAGCCAGTCCGCCACTGATGGCGTCGGCAGTTGGCGTTATCAGCTCAATACCTTGCTTACCGGGTACGCCGATTATCCGGTCGATCTTTTTTTCCCGGCCGCCCGATGAGAATAGGTCGATGCTGGGATAGAGCGCCGACTCGGCGATGGCCACTAAGGTAGCGGCTTCCCGAACCCGCGCTTTAGCGATCCTAAGGTCGTGGTTGGCATTCAAGGCTTTAATGATCAATTCATTGAGCAGGGGATCTTTAAAACCTTCCCACCATGACTTTAAATCGGTTCGAGTTACTTCGATTGGATCGCTGGGCTCATGATGCCAACTATCCATATCAGCCAGTTTTACGTGATCGCTCACTCGCGTGGGCGTGCAGGCATTCAAGAGAGTGATAGTTAACATTGCGCAACCTATTGAAATGAACCTATTCATGGGAAACTCCCCGTTCAGGATTTTCGATGCTTACTCTTGTGCCAATATCAGGCTGAACCCGCTGCACCCTGAACCAAGCCGCATACAGTGCAGGCAGAAAAAATACGGTCAACACCGTAGCCACCGTCAAGCCGCCCATAATGGCGATGGCTTGCGGCCCGAAGAAGTCGTTACGGGATAATGGAATCATGGCTAAAATGGCGGCGGTGGCAGTCAACAAAATAGGGCGGAAACGTCTAACCGTCGATTCGACGATAGCCGTCCAAGTATCCATGCCGGCTTTTTCGTCCTGCTCGATTTGGTCCACCAGAATGACCGCATTACGCATAACCATCCCAGCGAGGGCAATAATCCCTAATAAGGCAACAAAGCCGAAAGGTGCGCCAAATAGCATCAGGGCAAACGCCGCGCCAATCACGCCCAAGGGCGCAGTCATAAACACCAGAAAGGTTCGTGACAAATTCTGCAACTGCATCATTAATAAGATAAGCGTGGCAATGACTACCAAGGGTATCCAGATCAGGATCGATTTTTGGGCGGTCCAGGCATCTTCTTTTGCCGCACCGGTCTCGATGAAATAGCCGGTTGGCAGTTGCTTTTGAATGGCTTCCAGTTTGGGAACAATTTGCGCTGCGACATCCGGGGCTAACATCCCCTCTACGACGTCAGCGCGTACTGATATGGCCGGAAATCGGTTTCTTCGCCAACGTACACCGTCTTCAAAGACCGTTTCGGTGGCGACCAATTGCGACAGGGCAACCGATTTGCCTAGGCTAGCCGGTACGTTGATATTGGGCAACTCATCTACACCGATGCGTAAGGGATGCTCTGCCCGCCAGACGATATCGATTAATTTATCGGCTTCCCTGTACTGGCCAACCGGAATACCGGTGTAATGGGCCTGTAAAGCTTGTGAAAGGCTGGCGGTCGAAACCCCGAGCGCCCGCGCCTTATCCTGATCCAAAACCAGGCGGACCGAAGGTATGCGTTCATGCCAATCATCATTCACATCAACCGTATTGGGGTTAGCCCGGACTATTTCCGCCACTTGCTCGGCGATCATCCTAACTTTGCCGGCATCTTCACCCAAAACCCGGAATACGATGGGATAATCCATGGGCGGCCCAACGTTGAGGCGCATCACCCGCCCGCGTACTTCCGGAAAGTCGGTGGCCAAGGCCTGCCGAATCCTTTGCATGACCCGTTCACGGGCGCTATTATCCTGGGTGACTAAAACGAATTCAGCCAAGTTGGTATTGCTCAGTTGTTGCACAATCAGCAAGAAGAACCGGGGCGTGCCACCGCCGATATAGCTCGCATAACTCTTTATTTCTTCATCTTGGGCGAATAGGGTTTCCATGCGTTTGGCAACGGTTTCAGTTTGCGCGAAGGCGCTGCCTTCCGGGAGCCATAGATCGACAATCAACTCCGGCCGATTGGATAATGGAAAAAACTGCTGCGGGACTTTAGTCAAGGTCATCACGCCCACCCCGAATAGCGCGATGGTGGCAATGATGATTGTTTTACGGTGCTCCAGACAGTAATCTACCCAGTGCCGTAAACACTGGTAGAAAGGGCTGTCAAAATGATCGTGTGTCGCTTGCTCAGGGCTCACTTTCACCTTGAGCATGAGATAGCCTAAGAAGGGTGTAAATACCACGGCACCCAGCCAGGAAAGGAGCAGCGAAATACCAACCACCTGGAATATAGCAACGGTATATTCGCCTGCTGACGATTTCGCCAAGCCCACTGGCAAAAACCCTGCGACCGTAATCAAGGTTCCGGTCAGCATGGGAAATGCGGTAACATGATAAGCATAGGTTGCAGCCCGCATGCGATCCCAGCCGTCTTCAAGTTTGCGTGCCATCATTTCTATGGCAATCATGGCATCGTCCACCAGCAATCCTAAGGCGAGAATGAGCGCACCCAAGGAGATACGATGAATTTCCAAACCGAACAGCAACATACAGAGCAGAGTTGCGGCCAGCACAATCGGTACGGTCAGGGCGACGACCGAACCTGCACGCATGCCAAGGCTTAAAAAGCTTACCAACAGCACCGCCGCCAGCGCTTCCCAGAAAGTACGCAAAAATTCGTCGATAGCGGTATGAACCACCTTGGATTGGTCGGCCACTTTCTCAACATCAACGCCAATGGGTAGGTTTTCTTCGATAGAAGCCAGGGTGCTTTCCAGCAATTTGCCCAAGGCCAAAACATCGCCTTTTTTGCCCATGGTGACGCCCAGGCCGATGACATCCTTGCCATTGAAGCGCATTTTGAATTCGGCAGGATCAACGTAGCCTCGGGTAACTTTGGCAAAATCACTCACCCTGAAGGTTCGCCCATCGAGTCGGATCGGAAGGTTCGCCACACTGGCTACCGAATCGAATGAACCGGTTAGCCGAATAGGTAGATTCTGATGCGGAGTGATGACCGTTCCTGCCGGCACCATGCCGTTTTGCGCTTGCAGAACCTGGGCAACAGCTGCTACATCCAATCCAAGTTCAGCCAGCTTCTTATCGGAAAACTCAACATATATCTTTTCATCCTGCACACCGATTAGGTCGATTTTTTCCACATCTTTCACCCGTAGCAGTTGTTGCCGTGCCGAATCGACCACATCTTTGAGTTCCGCATAATTGAAACCTTCGCCGGAAAAGGCATACAGTAAACTGTAGGTGTCGCCGAACTCGTCGTTGAAAAAAGGGCCGATCACACCGGGGGGCAGGGATAATTTTATGTCGGCAATTTTTTTACGAGCTTGATACCAGATATAGGCAATTTCTGTAGGCGGTATGTCTTCCCGTGGGGTAATGAAAATGACGGATTCGCCGGGTTTCGAATAACTACGCAAATAATCAAGGCTTGGCAATTCCTGTAGCTTTTTTTCCAGCCTATCAGTCACCTGGTTTTCGACTTCAAGTGCGGTTGCGCCCGGATACAAGGTTTTAACCACCATTAACCGAAAGGTAAATTTCGGGTCTTCCCGCTGTTCCAGGGTGAAATAAGCGAAGATTCCACCCAGCAGCAGCAATACCATAATAAATCCCGTGAAAGCGCGATGTTCCAGCGCCCACTCGCTCAAATTGAAGTGCTTCATGATGGCTTACCTGCGCTGGCACTGTCCTGATTTTTCGAGGTACGCGGAAGTGACTCTGATAAGCGTACGGTCTGACCTTCCTTTAAACGCTGCACCCCCGCGCTGACTATCAATTGTCCGGCCTGAAGGCCTTCAATTGAAACAAGTTCACCGGGTAATGCGCTTCCCAATTGAACCGGCACGGCTTTGACCGTGCTGGTAGCTTCATCGATTACCCAGACTTGCTGCTGTTTGGGCTGAGCCTGGGAAGTGAATACGGCTGCAAGCGGTACGGCGACCAGATCAGTTTTATCCGATGTAAGCCACACCGTGGCGGTCATCCCCAGATGCGCCGCTTGCTGTCCATCCAGTAATGTTGCTTTAGCCCGGTAAGTGCGGCTAGCCGGATCGGCAGAAACGCTTATTTCACGAATTTTGGCATTGAATTGATGCTCGTTATCGGACAGCAAAGTGACAGCCACTGTCTGATGGTTTTTGATCGCAGCGATGCGCTGCTCGGGTATGTCGAAGTGAATTTCTTTTTCGTCAAGTTGTGCCAGTTTGACTACCGGCTGGCCAGCGACGATAACCTGCCCTTTTTCAACTTCCAAAGCGGTGATGACACCCTCGCGGTCGGCGGATAATTCAGTGTATTCCAGTTGGTTTATCGTTTGTTTCAACTGGGCTTCGAGTGCAGCAACCCGTTCCTGTGCATTGGTGTAGGCCGTTTGGTGACGATCAAAATCGGGGTTGCTGATCACCTTTTGGTCTAACAGTTCCCGGTAACGGGTCAAATCATCCTTGGCAAACGCCCGATCTGCGAGCGCAGACTTGAGTTGGGCTTTCAGGGTTTGCACGGCAAGCTGAAAATCACTGTTATCGAGCCTTGCCAGTAGCTGCCCCTTACGGACACGGTCCCCGATTTCGACAGGTCTTGCCAGAATCTTACCCGTTACCCGAAAGGATAATGTTGTTTCAAAACGTGCTCTGACTTCTCCGGCATAGAGCGTAACAGACCCTACTCGGGTAGTGTCAACCCGAAATACTTTTACCGGACGTGGCGGCAAGTTAGCTTTTTGATCTTGGGGGGAACATCCCATCAACAGGGATAGAAACAGATACACCAAGGGCTTGAATAAACGAAATTGATTGCGCTTAGCCATTTACATTCCTATACGTGTAGATGCACCTTTTTTGCTAAAAAATAGCCTGATTTTCATTTCCTAATCTCTAGTTTGCTCTTCATCAGCTCTCGCATGAGTATTTAAGGAAAAGGCCAAAATCTTTCCGCAAGCTGGAATCCACGAGACTTGCGAGCAAAAATCGCCGTAATTTATTCAAGAACATCGCTCGACCTTTGGGCTGGAGTCGCATTTTCCATGGGCCAAAAGCAGCATCGATGATCGTATCTGCTACGCCATCTGGCTCTGGGGCATTGCTGACGGTCTTATTGATTGCCTTCGATACGTTGCCGCGCTCATTATCATAAGCGGGGATCAATGCAACTGCCTGCGGTGAATTTGCCTCTAGATTGGTCTTGGCAAATGCGGGTTCGACGAGTATTACGCGGATCCCAAATTGGCGCACCTCATGGTCGAGCGATTCAGACAGTCCCTCGACAGCATGCTTTGAAGCGGCATAAAGAGCTAGGTAGGGAGCCGGAAGAAAACCGAGCACCGAGCTGATATTGATGATTCTTCCAGAGTTCTGCGCTCGCATGTGTGGAAGCACCGCCTTGATGGTACGCAGGATACCGGACACATTGGTGTCGAATAGCGACGCGGCTTCGGTAACGGACGCTTCCTCTACCGCGCCGAGCAGCATCATTCCCGCGTTATTGACGAGCACATCAATGCGATTTGCCTGATCGATAACGGATTGGATTTCCCGTTGAACGGAAACGTCATCGCGGACATCCATTTCGACAATCCTTACTCCTGGTATTGGCTGTGCTTTGGACATATTGCGTACCGTACCGAACACTTGGCATCCTTGCTGGGCAAATTTTTCCGCAGCTACGCGCCCGATGCCCGATGATACGCCGGTCACAACGACGACTTTGTTATCGAATTTCATTATCTTGCTCATATTCATCTCCTAATAGATGTATATACACATAAATGCTAAAAAAATTATTCCGCTTGAGATACCTGAATCAAGGCGGACAAGTCGTCCAATAAAGTCTGTAAACGCTCTTCGCCCATGCTTTCCCTTATCTTGGCTTGCGCTTGCTGCCACAGCGGGTAGGCCTCCAACAGGACGGCGGAACCTGACTCGGTAATCGTCACCCAACGCGTACGACGGTCTTCACCGGGGGTAACATTGACAAGCCCCTGCTTTTCCATCACTTCCAAATTACGGCTTAAGGTTGTGCGATCCATGACAAATTTCTCGGCCAAATGACTTACCAACATGGAACCAAATATCTTTAGCGCCGCAAGCAATGAATACTGGGTTACACGAATACCTGCCGGGCGCAACATTTCATCATAAAATTGGGTTATTGCCCGGGTGGTCTTGCGGAGATTGAACCCTACGCAATCCACGCAACACAGAAAATCTGGTGATTTTGGCAATTCAGCTTTATCGGACATGTTTAATTTCGGAATAATTTTATAAAGGAGTATATACACTTATTTCTATTTGTCAAAGCTTTCTTTGAAAAAATTAAGCGTGAGCGTCATCGGCCACTTGTGTCTGTTCTTAAAGTTAAGAATATCGTTTTCTGAATGTCGGCTTTATGGAAATTTTAAAGCTTTCAACCAACTACCGGTATGGGTCGAATTCGGCCTGATTCAATCGAGGTTAACATTTGAAGCCGTCAGATCAATTCCATAGGTTCACAATTTTGAGTAGAGGTTTTATCATCCCGTCGGCAAGAACCACGCACTCCTGATTTCACCATGCACCTGATCGAGCGCGATTTGCACCTGATCGATAAAGTTGTGCAGCGGCGCGCATTTCATCTTTTCGACCGGGGTCGACAGAATCTTGGTTTTGATCTCGTACAAAATACGGACCGCCGGATCGTGGTTCGGCAAGGTCTTCAGGCTACGTTCGATGTTGCACAGGTTGTGCCGGATCGAGCGAGGGAAATCCTGGCTCTGGAATAAAAAGACCAATACGTCGCCGCGCCGGACCCGGGCCTGCATGCTGCGGCGGTACATTTGATAGGCGCTCAGCGAGCGCAACAGGCTGACCCATTGAATCGTTTCGAACGGTTGCAATTCGGCCGTTTCCAGTGTCAGCAGGCCGTCCGTGCGCACGTCGATGATGCGCGTGGTCATGTCGGCGCGTTCGATGTTGCGTCCGAGCAGTAGGAAATGGTAGCCCTGATCGTGGTTCATCGTGCCCGCGAGCATGCCGTTCAAGGTTTGCGAACTGAGGATGATGCGTTTCAGATACTCGTGGCGCCCGCGTTTGGACAGGCCTTCATCGAGTTGTTCGGCGGCGTCGAGATGGTGCTTGTTGATCAGCTCCCAGGCCTCGCGCGGCAGGTAGTCGCGGATCGTGCGCGCGTTCTCGCGCGCCGCGCGGAGCGAACTCAGGATCGAGCTGGGATTTTTCTCGCAGCCGATCATGAATCTGACCACCAGCTTTTCGCTGTAGTCGGAATGCTGCCGTTCGAACAGCTCGCGCGCGCCGGCCATCGCGACCAGCGGTTCCCAGGCCGGCGTGATGCCGCGCGGCAGGTCGAGATGCAGGGTGGCGTTGGCGGCCAACAGGCGGGCGGTATTTTCGGCGCGTTCTAGATAACGCGCCAGCCAGTATATATTTTCAGCGACTCGCGATAACATAAATTTACTCCTTATCAATCGGCACGATCCAGGTATCCTTGCTGCCGCCGCCCTGCGAGGAGTTGACGACCAGCGAACCCTTTCTGAGTGCGACCCGGGTCAGGCCGCCCATCGTGACTTGTTGTTGTTCGGCGCTCAAAATGAACGGGCGCAGATCGACATGGCGTGGCTCTATCTGCTTCTCGACGATGGTCGGCACGGTTGACAGCCCGAGTATCGGCTGCGCGATGTAGTTGCGCGGGTCCGCCTTCAGGCGTTTAGCGAAGTCCTCGCGTTCTTTTTTGGTCGAGGCGGAGCCGACCAGCATGCCGTAGCCGCCCGACTCGTTGGCTGGCTTGACGACCCGGTTTTCGAGGTTGGCCAGGGTGTCGGCGAGCGCTTCGGGCTCCATGCAGCGCCAGGTCGGCACATTCGGCAGGATAGCTTTTTCGCCGAGATAGAATGCGATGATGTCGGGTACATACGAATAGACCACCTTGTCGTCGGCGACTCCGGCGCCGGGCGCATTCGCGAGCGCGACCTTACCGGCCTTCCAGGCGCGCAGCAGGCCCGGCACGCCGAGCATCGAGTCGGGATGAAAAGCTTCCGGGTCGAGAAAGAGGTCGTCGACGCGGCGGTAGATCACATCGACCCGCGCCGGGCCGCCGACCGTGCGCATATAGACACAGTCGTCGCTATCGACATAGAGGTCGCGGCCTTCGACCAGTTCGCAGCCCATCTGTTGGGCGAGGTAGCTGTGTTCGAAATAGGCCGAGTTGTAGATGCCTGGGGTCAGCACGACCATTTCCGGGTATTCGAGGTCGCGCGGCGACAGCGCGGCCAGGGTGTCGTAAAGCTGCGAGGGATAATCATCGACCGGCAGCGGCGCGTAATCCTCGAACAGTTCGGGGAACACGCGCTTGGTGACCAGGCGGTTTTCGAGCATGTAGGAGACGCCGGACGGCACCCTGAGATTGTCTTCGAGCACGTAGACGGTGCCGTCGCGGTCGCGCACCAGGTCGGAGCCGCAGATATGCGCCCACACCCCGAAACGGGGCGACATGCCGATGCACTGCGGGCGGAAGTTGCTCGAACTGGCCAGGATTTCCTTCGGAATGATGCCGGCCCTCAGGATGTCCTGGTCATGGTACAGGTCGTCGATGAAGCGGTTCAACGCGACGACGCGCTGTTTGAGTCCCCGTTCGATCGTATCCCATTCCGCCTTCGCGATGATGCGCGGCACGATGTCGAAGGGCCAGGTGCGGTCGATCGCGCCCTGGGTTTCATCCGAATAGACCGTGAAGGTGATGCCCATTTCCTTGATCGCGAGATCGGCCGCCGCCTGCCGGGACGCCAGTTCGTCCGCGTCCATGCCGGCCAGCAGTTTGGCCAGTTGTTCCCCGTGCGGGCGGGGGCGGCCTTCCGCGCCGATCAATTCGTCCCAGACTTGGTCGGCTTCGTAATTTTTCCAATCGATGTGTTTCATTTGCCATTCCTCGTCTTTGTTTGGCTGTCCTCTGTATCCGTGATGTCGGTCAATGCCGTTATTTTTTGTACCCACACTCCGGCGTGGGCATGCCGCGAATACCGCTTCGGCGGTGTGTGATGCCGGGGCGTCGTTGTCCATGCTTCCGCGCCGGAACGTTGCAGCGACGCGGTTAAGTCCTTAAATCCAGTGTATAGGGGCATTCGTTGTTGACGTCCTCGCGCGGCGGCGCGATCGGTCCCGGTGTATGCCCGTGCGCCCAAAACCGCGCCAGCCGCCGGGCTTCCGCTTCGTTCGCGTTGACCGGAAGCGTTTCGTAATTGCGCCCGGCCGGATGCGCGACATGGTAGGTGCAGCCCCCGAGCGCAACGTTGTTCCAGGTATCGAGCAAATCGAATACCAGCGGCGCCTGGCTCGGAATCGTCGGATGCAGGCCGGACGCCGGCTGCCAGGCCTTGTAGCGGACTCCGGCGACCCATTCGTCGCGGCGCGCGGTGCGGCGCAGCGGCACCTGGCGGCCGTTGCAGGTCACCACGTGGCGGCCTTCGGTCAGGCCCCGCGTCTTGATTTCGAGCCGCTCGACCGACGAATCGACGAAACGGGAGGTGCCCTGCGCGGTGACTTCCTCGCCGAGCACATGCCAGGGCTCGATTGCAAAGCGCAGGGCCAGTTCGGCATCGCCGATCTGTACCGCGCCGTAATGCGGAAAGCGGAATTCCAGAAACGGCGCCAGCCAGTCCATCTCGAACGCATAACCCCAGCACCGCATCGTTTCGGTCACATCCTGCAGGTCGCTGGCGACAAAATGAGGCAGTAGAAAGCGGTCGTGCAGCTCGGTGCCCCAGCGCACCGGGTCGAGTTCGTACGGATGATCCCAAAAACGTGCAACCAATGAACGTAGAAGCAACATCTGTACCATGCTCATTTGATGATGCGGCGGCATCTCGAAGGCGCGGAATTCGACCAGGCCGAGGCGGCCGGCCGGGCCGTCCGGCGAATACAGTTTGTCGATGCAGAATTCGGCGCGGTGCGTGTTGCCGGTCATGTCGGTCAACAGGTTGCGCAGCACCCGATCGACCAGCCAGGGGGCGGGCGAGGGCGCTTGCGCGAGTTGCTTGAGCGCGATCGACAGTTCGTACAGCGCCTCGTCGCGCGCCTCGTCGACGCGCGGCGCCTGCGAGGTCGGGCCGACGAACAGGCCCGAAAACAGGTACGACAGGCCGGGATGATGCTGCCAGAAGCGCAGCAGGCTCGGCAGCAGATGCGGGCGGCGCAGCAGCGGCGAATCGGCCGCGGTATGGCCGCCCAGGGTGACGTGATTGCCGCCGCCGGTGCCGGTATGACGGCCGTCGAGCATGAATTTTTCGGTGCCGAGGCGGGCGAGGCGGGCTTCTTCGTACAGGCTTTCGGTCAGCGCGGACAAGGCTTCCCAGTCGGCCGAAGGCGGCACGTTCACCTCGATCACGCCGGGGTCCGGGGTGATGTTGAAGCGCTTGAGTCGTTCGTCGCGCGGCGGCTCGTAGCCTTCCAGAATAATCGGCAGGTTCAGGTCCCCGGCGGTGTTTTCGATCGCCGCGATCAAACGCAGCCAATGCGTAAGATCGGTCAGCGGCGGCAGAAACACATGCAGACGGTTGTCGCGCATTTCGACGCAGAGAGCGGTGCGGATCAGGTGGCGGTCCCAGTCCTGAGGCCTCGCGTCCGCAAAACCTTGCGTGCTGATGCTCTTATTTGGCGCGTCCGCACCTATGCGGTGCGTATAACGGGTTTGTAATTCGCTGTGATCGGCGGGCAGCGGCGACTTTGGCGCGAAAGGATCGAGCGTAAGCAATTGCTGGCGCGCGCCTTCCGGCTCCCACAGCAGGCTGTCCAGCGGCAGCCGGAAGCCCATCGGCGAATCGCCGGGCAGCAGGAACATGCGTTCGCGGCGGAATTTCCAGCGCGACGAGCGCCAGTTGTCTTCCTTGGAATCCCAGGCGATCGGCAGCACATGGCCGACCACATGATCGAGCCCCTGCTCGAACAGCTTGCGCAGGCGCGCGCGTTCGATCGGGTCGCGCAGTTTCGAGTCGAGCACGTCGACGTTGGCCGGCAGGGAGCCTTCCTTCCAGAGATAGTAGAGGCCGTCCTCGAAGCCGGGCAGCGCATGGTCGCTCGGCACGCCGAGGAAGCCGGCAAGGCGGCTGATGAAGCGGCCGGACACATTTGTTTGCGATTGGATGCGGTCCTGATAGGACGCCAGCAAAGCGGGATCGCGCCACACTGGCACGCCGTCGGCGCGCCAGAACACGCCCAGGGCCCAGCGTGGCAGTTGTTCGCCCGGATACCATTTGCCCTGGCCGTGATGCATCACGCCGCCTTTAGCCCAGCGCTGATAGAGCCGGCGCAGCAGGTCCTCGGCGCGTTCGCGCTTGTGCTCGCCGAGCGCTTCGGTATTCCATTGCGGCGAGTCCATGTCGTCGATCGAGACGAAGGTCGGTTCGCCGCCCTGGGTCAGGCGCACGTCGCCGAGCATTAATCGCGCATCGACCTCGTTTCCCAACTGTTGAATCCGTTCCCATTGGTCGGCGCTGTAGGGTTTGGTCACGCGCGGATCTTCCTGGATGCGGGTCACCTGGTTTTCGAAATGAAAGGTCACCTCGCAGTTGTCGACCGCGCCGGTGATCGGCGCCGCGCTGACCGGATCGGGCGTGCAGGACAACGGAATGTGGCCTTCGCCCGCGAACAGGCCGGAGGTCGGATCGACGCCGACCCAGCCCGCGCCGGGCAGGTACACCTCGGTCCAGGCGTGCAGGTCGGTGAAATCCTGTTCCGGGCCGGAAGGGCCGTCCAGGCTCTTCTGATCGGCGCTCAACTGCACCAGGTAGCCCGACACGAAGCGCGCGGCCAGTCCCAGATGGCGCATGATCTGGACCAACAGCCAGGCGCTGTCGCGGCAGGAACCGATGCCGAGTGCCAAGGTTTCCTCGCAGGCCTGGATGCCGGGCTCCATCCGTAGGGTATAGCCGATGTCCCGTTGCAGGCGGCTGTTCAGCGCGACGAGGAAGTTGACCGTATGGTCCGGACGCTTCGGCACGGCCTGCAGCCATTTACTGAGGAGCGGGCCCGATTCCTTGATTTCGAAATACGGCGCCAGCTCCTTGGCCAGTTGCGCTTCGTACTTGAATGGAAAGCTGTCGGCATACTCCTCGATGAAAAAATCGAACGGGTTGATCGTGACCAGTTCGGCGACCAGATCGACCTCGACCGACAGTTTTTGGGTCGTTTCGGGAAACACGTAGCGCGCGACATAATTGCCGAAGGGGTCCTGCTGCCAGTTCACGAAATGCTTGCCCGGCTCGACCTTCAGTGAATAATGATGCACCGGTGTGCGCGTATGCGGCGCGGGGCGCAGGCGGATCAGATGCGGTGACAGTGTCACCGGGCGGTCGTATTCGTAAACGGTCAGGTGATGGATCGCAATCTTCAGAGACATCGGCGTACTCGGCAATAGGGATGTTGAAAGGCAAGATTAAGTGCCGGTATCGGCGCGCGTCTTGCCGTTGTATAAAAATACCAAGCAATAATTGCACCAATGCGAAACGACAACAAATAACTCCCCGACTGAGGCCTGCCAGATTTTAAAAATCTGGCAGGCCTGTGTCGAGAGACGCGGACATGAGGCGAGAAATAGTGTCAGCGAATGCGGATGAAATCATCATGACAGGAAAAAGATCGCTTGAAACCAAGCCATCTTCTAGAATGGCGATGTTCGATTTGAGGTGTTTCGAGGGTCATTGCCATGACGCAGTGTGTGGGCTTGTTGGTTAACGACGGTTTGATGTACGCGTCCGTCTCGTTCCGAGCGTCCGTGTGTGGGCGGTCGATGCCGCGCCGGGGCTTTGGGCTCCCCGCAACATTTAGCGGTCAGATGCATCCGCTTTGCGCGTTGCCGCGTATAAGTTCATAAAGACAGCAACAGACGGAGATTCCGATTAGTAACGAGCCGTTCGATACGAGGTTTGACGTGGCTTTGGATTGCGACGAGGCGGGCATCGATGCGTCCAAGCCTAGGCTCGGCGGCCTGTTCGCGGACGATGATCTCGGCGCCGAAGAGCGGCAACTCAGGGAATGGATCGCGTTGATCGTGGTCAGGGATCAGGCCGCGTTCGCCGCCCTGTACGCGGCGATGGCCGGGCGCCTGTATCATCTGGCGCTGCGCATCACCGGCGATTCCGGTAGCGCGGAGGAAGCCGCCGAGGACGCCTTCTGGCAGGTCTGGCGGCAGGCGCCCCGCTTCGATCCGGCGCGCGGGCGCGCCTTGGCCTGGCTGGTCACGATCGTGCGCAGCCGGGCGCTCGACATCCGCCGTCAACAGGCGCGAGACGAAGACGAACTCGATGACGCCTTGCTCGACGGCTTGGTGGGGCCCCAGGGTGCGGGCGCACCGTTTTCCCGGTTGGCATCCGAACAGACCGGCAGGCAATTGCAGGCCGCTTTGGCCCAGCTCGAACCGCTGCCGCGGCAACTGCTGGCGCTGGCCTATTATCGGGGCCTGACACATGAGGAAATCGCCGCGCATACCGCACTGCCTTTGGGGACTGTCAAGGCGCATCTGCGCCGGGCGCTGCTGCGGCTTCGGAATGCGCTAAATCCTGCCGATCACCGGTCGGCGCTTGACGAGTAACCATTCAGATGCAAAGCAAAGAAGACGACAAGGAGCGCTTCGGCGCCAAGGAACAGGCGGAATTGGACGCGATCCTGACCCAGGGCTTGCCAGAGTCATTACCGGCGCTGTCTTTCAACGCCTTGCAAAGCCGCCTGATGGCGCGCGTCTCGCGCAGCATTGTCGATCATGCGGCCTTGCTGACCGTGCGCCGCGATGAAGGCGGCTGGCGTGCGTTGCGCGCCGGCGTGCGCTATAAACCCTTGTGGCGCAGCGGCGAGGGCAGTTCGGTCCTGATCGAAATGGCGCCCGGTTGTTCGTTGCCGGCGCACCGGCATCTGGCGATGGAGGAAGGCGTCGTGCTGCGCGGCAGCCTGCAAATCGGCGACCAGCATCTGGAGCGCTTCGATTACCATGCTTCGCCGGCCGGCAGCCGGCATGCGCCGATTCGCTCGCGGGACGGCGTCCTGGCGTTTTTGCGCGGCTCCTCGGTCGGTGACGCGGCCTCCGAACTGCGCGAGTTTTTGAGTGGCTTGCTGCCCTATAAGGGTGCGCGGAGTTGGAGCGTTGTCGATGGCGATGACGGCTGGATTCAAATCGCGCCCGGCGTCGAGAAAAAAGCGTTATGGAGCGACGGCGTCAGCGCGTCGATCTATTACCGCTTCGCGCCCGGCGCCGGTGTCGGCGGCCACCTGCATCCCCGAGACGAGGAATGCATGATGCTGGATGGCGACATCTTTTTCGGCGACATTCTGCTCAGGGCCGGCGACTACCAGCTTGCGCCCGCCGGCAGCGCGCACGGCGAGATCTTCAGCGATAGCGGCGCGCTACTGTATGTGCGCGGGGCGGCGGGGTAGGGACGGTACGACTTTTTCCTTCTAAGTGAAGCATTGATTCCCGATCCCCGGCAAAGAATAATTCAATAAAGCGCATCCGCTTTCCGATTCTCTCCGTATCAGTTCATGCAGTCTTACATTGATTCTACGGAGGAAAGACCATGTTACATCTCCCTTGCCATCGCACCGCCCTGGCGTCCGCGTGCCTGTCGGCGCTGCTGAGCGCCGGCGCCCATGCCGCCAGCCACCGGGAAGCGCCGCTGATCGCGCTGGACCCCGCCGCCGACATTACCGATGTTTATGCCTTTGTCAGTTATGATCAGGCCAATCTTGCCCGCGCGCCGACCGACCGGAAGGTCACCTTCATCATGAATGTGATACCCGGACAGGAGCCCGGATCGGGTCCGAATTATTTCGCTTTCGACGACAATGTGCTCTACGAATTCATCATCGACAATGACCGTTCCGGCGGCGGACTCGACGACATCGTCTACCAGGTCCAGTTTAAAACCGAGGTGACGAGCCCGAATCAATTCATTCGTCCGGTCGCGGTCGCCCCGATTACCGCGCTCGAAGGGACCGGGGCCGCGGGCCTGGCCAGCATTCAGCGCTATACCGTCACGGAACTCCGCAATTGCAAGGTGACGCGCGGCGGTCTCCGGAAGTGTGACCGCACCGAACTTTTTGGCGGCGCTTTCAAACCGACCGTGCCCTCGAATATCGGACCGCGTTCGACGCCCGATTACGAGGCGTTGGCGGCGCAGGGCATTTTCACCGACGCCGGCACCGGCATCCGGGTATTTGCCGGTCAGCGCGCGGAAACCTTTGCGATCGACCTCGGCGCGGTCTTCGACACGGTCAATCTTCGGGTCGAGAATGCCACGCCGATTCCGGGATTTCGTCCGCCCATCCCCGTGCAAACGGCGGCGGAAGATGCGAACGATGGCGCGAATCCGTTCGGCGTGAACAATTTCAGCGGTTTCAACATCAACACGATCGCGATCGAGGTGCCGATCCGCCGGCTGACGGCCGACGGCCAGGCGGCCAATGCGAATAATGGCACGATCGGCATGTGGGCCCGCACCCTGCGTCAGAGAATGACGGTGCGAACCGGCGAACCGCGTTTGAACGCGAAGAAACCGCCGGAGACCTTCATCGAAGGCAAGGGCGCCTTCGTGCAGGTGGCGCGGATGGCGAATCCGCTCGTGAACGAGCTGATCATCCGCTATGGGCGCAAGGATTTATGGAACGCGACCTTGCCCGAAGACGAAGCGATCTTTCTCGACGCGTATCGGAACCTGGCCGTGGCGGGTGCGCTTCAGCTTGTTTCCGGTGTCGCGGTGCCCGCCAATCCGCGCGAGGATATCGTAAAGCTGTTCCTGAAATACAGCGGTCAGAATCCGGATCCGAACGTCGGGCCGTTCTCCGAACTGCTGCGTCTCGACACGACCGTGCCGCCGACGCCGTCGGCCCAGATCAAACGCCTCGGGCCTTTTGCGCATGACGCCGCCGGGACCGCGACCCCCGATCCGGCCGGCTTTCCGAACGGGCGCAGGCCCGATGACGACGTCACCGACATCGTCGTGCGCGCGGCCGGCGGCGCGGATTACATGGCGAACTATGTCGGCGACGGCGTCGGCGTCAACGAGAAAGGCATCAGCCCTGATTTTCCGTTCCTGCCGACACCCTATGACGGCCGCGACAGACGTCATGTCGATCCGGGCGAATAATCAGGATCGCCGCTTCGGAAAGTGGGTAACCATGCGTGATAGCCTGAGCTGCGCCGTTTTGATGATGGCTTTGTACATGGCCCCGGCCAAGGCGGAACCCTATCTGCCCGCCGACGACCGTGACGTGTTGGCGACCTTGCCGGTTTCCGGCGCGGAGCGGGGACAATTGAAAACGCTGCGGGCCGCCTTGAAGGCGCAACCCCAGCGTCCGGAGCCGGCGCTCGCACTGGCGCAGTATTATATTCGCCTCGGCCGCGCCGAATCCGATCCCCGCCATTTCGCGCATGCCGAGGCGGTATTGCAGCCCTGGCTGGACACCCCGAAGCGGTCCCCGGAGGCCCTGGTCTTGCGCGCGACCGTACTGCAAAACCGCCATCAATTCGGCGCCGCGCTGACCGACTTGAGCGAGGCCTTGCGTCTGAACCCGCGGCAGGCTCAGGCCTGGCTGACCTTGGCGGCGGTGCACGAGGCGCAGGGCAATTATCCGGCGGCCTTAAAAAGCTGCCGGCTCTTGGCGAGGTTTAGCTTGGGGCTGTCCGGGCCGGTCTGTCTCGATTCGGCGCTGAGCCTGTCGGGGCAGCTCGACTCCGCCTACGCGCGGCTGTCCGCGCGGGTCGGCAACGGCGGCGCGGATGCCGAAACCTTGCAATGGGCATACGGCATTCTGGCCGAGATGGCCGAACGGTTGGGACAGGTTGAGCAGGCCGAATCCTGGTATCGGGCCGCGCTCGGCGCGGGCGGCAAAAGCTTTTATCTGCTTGCGTCTTATGCGGATTTTCTGCTCGCGCAAAACCGTCCGGGCGACGTGCTGACCTTGCTCGATGGCCAGACCGGTTCCGATCCGTTGTTGCTGCGCCTGACCCTGGCCGAACAACGCCTCGGTGCCGCCGGCTTCGGCGCCCATGCCGAGATGCTGCGCGCGCGTTTTGCCGCGGCGTGGATGCGCGGCGACACCACGCATCAGGGCGATGAGGCGCGTTTTGCGCTGGATGTCGAGCGCGCGCCAGAGCGCGCGCTGGCCTTGGCCGAGAGCAACTGGCGCGTGCAGCGGGAACCGCGCGATGCATTGATTCTTTTGGCAGCGGCGCTGGCCGCGCGTCGCCCCGAAGCGGCCCGGCCGGTGATCGATTTTGTCCGGCGCGCCTCGCTGCAGGATCGTCGTCTGCAAAAATTGAGCGAACGGCTTGAAGCGAATCTCCCCGAGGAAGAAGGGAACTCTTTCTAAATGGCCGTGGCACATGATTTAATGATGAACGGACTTGTAACTGACTGACTATTAAAGCATTTGACTATCCCCTGGAAAGACAATAATCGAAAAAAATATGCGGCGAACGCCAAAAAAAAGGCTCCTATGAATCTAGGAGCCTTTTATCAAGAGTCTAAAAACAACCCTAGTAATTGCGTTTGATTTAAAGCTGAAGGGTTACCAATCTAGCTGAGTGCGAAGCATGAAGATATTTGGATGCTGATTCGCTGTGTTAACCAGATTGGTATTCGTGGTAAAGTTTGTACCCTGAACAAAATTGTCGAAAATATGCGAATAATCGGCCATAATCCGAACATGCGGGTTGATGTACCAGTTCAACGCTATGGTGCCTTGTTGTAAACGGCCACCGGACACATGCCGGGTATTCATGTCAAGCGAGTCCCAACGAGCCGCAAGTTCCCACGCGCCCCAGCCGCCATCTTTGAGCGAAAAGTTGCGGTTTGGTTTTTGACGATCGAAAGCGCCTTTTTTGGTATTGTAGGCACGCGATTCGCCGGTCAGGAAATAGCTAGCATAAGCGTAGTAACCGTACAGAAAATCTTCCGAACTGTAGCCTTCATTTCCGTTTAAACCTCTTCCGTTCAGCTTAGTGCCGATAAACTCCGATTGAAAGGAGAAGGGGCCGTATACGCCCGCCAACTCGGCGCCGGCACGGTAATATCCTTGGAGCTCACGTAAGCCATTCGTCAAATTACCAGTATCCGCCCAGTTGGTGCGATCCACGTTGGCGACCTGACTGGCGAAGCGCATGGATGTCGGTTGGCCGTTAGCACCGTTGACACCGTGAGACGAATTATTGACTGTACGATAAGAACCCGATGCACCTAAATGAATCAGCTGGGTCTTGCTATTGAACCATGGCAAGTACGTTACGCGAGCCGTTCCACCAAAAGTGGGATTGCCGCTCACGCCAGCCCCCGAGTTGTTACGATTCGCATTACCTTGGTTATTGGTGGACGTATTTGAGTTATAGCCGCCACCGCCGATGGGTTCGGCTTGCAATGCTGCGCGAGCGGTCCATCTTTCGCCAAAAGATTGAGCGCTAAAGCCTAAAAGGTAGGGATTCGCAAATTCTACAAAGGCATTGTTGGCCAACGAGCGTTCCGCAAAAGTTAAATAACGGTTGCTGGTGACCGATTCCAAGCTGAACGGTTCCTTGAATTGACCGGCCGTGACTGTAAACGGTTTGAAGTTGGTATATTCAACCCAGGCGTCGGTGATGCCTGCGGCGGTGCTTCCGTTACCCCGAACGAAATCGTATTCAAATTTGAAATCAAAATCTTTATATAACGTCCCTTCCGTATGGATACGACCACGGCGGACGCCGGCCCCGTCATTCAACTGTTGAAATTGAGCAGGAGTTTTAATATCTTTGGCTTCTCCTTGTCCTCCTGAAGCGACATCAGCGTCAAATTGCAGACGGCCACCGACAGACATTTTAAAATTTTTGTCTTTGCTGGCAATTTCAAGGCCTTTTTCACCCAGTTTGACTTCTGTTTTTTCGGCTTCTTCCATGTGCTCTTGCAGCGCTTTAATCTCGTTCGTTTTTAACGCGAGATCTTCTTTCACAGCAGACAGTTCCGCGCTTTCGTTTGCAGTCGCAGGGGCTTTTGCGGGGGCGTCCTCGACTCTTTCAAAAGAGCCCATTCTTTCTCTATGGGGGCCGGGTTCGGCATAAATCTGTTTGGTTTTGACATCGACGTACAGATCGATCGCATAAGCCGAAGACGTTGCTCCTGCGCCCAAGGCGGCTGCGACTGCCAAAGTCAGTTTGGAAATGTTCATGCGTTGCTCACAGTGATGATGGAAACTGCGGCAAGGATAGGGAATTCAAATGACAGAAAAATGACAGCAATGTTACGAAATGATGACAACGCAACAAATTGGCGGGAGCGATGCAAATTTACAACAGCAGGGAGGGGAAAGGTGCGCCGGAATCGCGCCACGAAAGCAAGAAAAGGGGGATTCGGACGCTGTAAAAAAGCAACAACTGAGGCGCTAGGGTGTTTTCGATCCGTTTCGGGTGTAGCGCGGCCGCGTCCATTTTGAAACCAAGCGAAACACGCTTACTAGGGCCCTGACAGGGCCAGGGATAGTGGCACGGCCTTCAGGGAGGCCTGAGCGTGCGTCCGAGTCCGTCGAAGGACTCGCGGCGAACGGCTTGGCTTCGGGGCGATGTCCTTATCGAGACTGGGACTGTGACTGGCGATTCGCCGCGTCGATATCGTGTTCGGCCTCCTTGATCGCTCGCGACAGTTCGGCGCGCTGTTTGTCCAGCACCAGCCATTCGATTTGCCGGTGCAGATAGGCGTCCTTGTTCTTGGTCACTTCGACGCGCAGTTCCAGTTCCTTGATTTCGGCCTGCAACTGCATTTCCTTCAGGCGGGTTTGATGTTCGATGCGCTCGGCCTCCAACTGTTCCTCGAACTTTTGTTGTTCCTGCAGCAGGATTTCCTGCGCCTGGTGTTCGGCCTGGAGCGCCTTTTCCTTCAGGATCGCCTCGTGTTCGAGTTTTTTGGCGTGCAGTTGCAGTTCGATCTCGTGCTGGCGGGCTTGTTGTTCCAGTTGGAATTTCAACTCGGCGGTCTGCTCGATGCCTTGCAGGTATTTTTCGTGCTTGACCTTTTCTTCGTGCAGCTTGGCCTCGACCGTGAAGTGATCGGCGCTTTGTTGTTTCTGCGCCAGCAATTTTTGTTGCTGCAATTCGTTCAGTTTGTTCTGATGCTCGATGCGCTCCCTTTCGAGAAGCTGTTCCTGGCGGGCGCGCTCGCGGGCCTGTTTCTCGCGAAACTCGAAATTCTTTTGCAGGATGCTCAGATACACGGATTCCTGCGCGAAGCGGCCGTCCGTTTCGGGGTTGTCTTCGAGGTCCGCGAATGCGGCTTGCAACGAACAGACGGTGCGGCACTTGATGTGTTTGACCGTCAACGTTTCGTTGATGATTTGCTCGATGTGTGTCTCGGTTTCCGATAGCCCGGCGTCGATCCAGCCGGCGTCGCGGAGTTTCCGGAGTTCGGCGTCGATGGTCGTTTTGATCAAGCCGTCATAGCCGTTTTGGATATGCTGATTGATATGCGCCAACGCATCCAGGTTTTTTTCGGCGTATTTCAATGTCGCCTGAAAATGAATCGTCACCCGCGCTTCGATCGTGCACAGACCGCCGTACAGCACGGTGCTGACCGTGGACGACCATGCGCCGATCGGCAGCAAAAACACCTGATGGTAAAAGCGCGGGATGAAATGCGGCGGATACTCGAACAGCCTGAGATAAGGACCGAGCCGGGCCAGCACGATGCGGCTCTCGCCGTCGAAGCCGGGATCCCAGACATCCTGATCCGCGGACGCAGAGTGCGCAAACGCGCCGGACAGCCAGGAATCGAGAAGCGTTTGCTCGTTATTCATCGGTTACCTCCGCGGTTTGCCGCAGCGATGCGGTGACAGCCTGCTGCGCCTTCAGCGCGCGGATCTGATCGCTCATCCGCTCCGCGATCAACGGATAGAGATTCGGCGCAAACTCGACCGATTTGGAATCGATCTTGCGCAAGAAGCCGCGGCTCAATAGATAGCCGACCGCGAACATCCGCGACCAGTCCGAATAACGCCGGGCTTTCTCGATCTCCGATTTTTCGATGATCATTTCGAGCTCGTCGTTTTCGTTGATCCTGAACTCGGTAAACTGGCGCAGGCATTCGAACACCAGTTCCTGTTCCCGCTCGGTCAAGGGACCCGGCGCGGTGAATTCGAGGCGGTAGGACAAAAACACCGTAAAAAAATCCGCCATCGACGCGCACAGAAAGGCAAACAGTGAAAAATCCTTCCACATCGCAAACGACGGCGTGATGCCCTGGACGACTTCCGAGTAGGTCATCAGGATCGGCATGTCCGGCGCGGTGGCGCCGCTATTGGTCGCCATCTGGTTGAATTTGATCGAGACTTCCTGCAGGCTGGCGATGATTTTCTGATAATGGCCTTCCGCGCCGGGCGCTTTCATGTTCCATTGGATCAGGCTGTTTTGCAAAAGCCGGATATCCTGATTCAACTGCTCGAATTTTTGTTCGACCTGGGCGGCTTCCTGTTTTTTGCCTTCGAACATTTCGCGTTGATAACGGAAAAAAGGGCCTTGGCCGATCATGTTTTTTTGCGTCTGCGGCGCGTCGGGATGGGTGCCGTAATAAGCCTGGGTGACAAGCTCCGATGCTTTATCCATGTCCTGTTGCTGTTGCTTCAGGATCGCGGTTTTGGTATCGGCAACCGATTTCAAATAGGCGTTCACATCGGAGCGGATTTTGTTCAGCCGGTCGATTTGAATCGTTTCCTTCTGCGAAATTTCATAGAATTTGAAATAAGAGAAGGTGACCGAGGCCGAAACCGCGACCAGTAATGAGACCAGCACGCTGAAAAAGCGCATGCGGTTGGCTTGCCAGTGGATGCTGGCGAGTTCGAGCGAACTGATCACGATGATCGACTGGATCGCGATCGTGATGATCAGCGCGATCCAGGAGACGATGAAATGCGACAGGCCGAAAAAGGTGGTAAAACCGGTCGCCATGCTCAACATCAGCACGATCGGAATGGTCCATACCCTCAGGCCGGCAATAAACAACGTCTGAATACTATTGATGACGCCGCCGATACCGCCGGAATCGTGTTTTTTGCTGAGTCTATTGCTGTCCATTGTTGCCAGATTGGAGATGAATCGCGCGAGGAACCACTGGGACTTGGGAAGACGCCAATGCCGGAAATGAAAGGCAGTCTATTTGATTTATAAGGAAAATGCAATCGGCGGACGCGGGCCGGGGGGTCACTTTTTGCGCGGCGCGCGCGGCAAGCCCCGGGAGGCCAAGGTATTGACAAGCTTGACGTAGAGGATCGACGCGGACAGCACCAGGGTGACCGCATTCGCCGCGATGATCGCAAGGTTGTGCAAATAAATGCCGTAGATCAACCACAGCAGCACGCCGAGCGTAAAGATGCCGTACATCGACAGCGACAGCGACGCGGTGTCGCGGGTTCGAAGCGTCAGGATCGCCTGTGGCAGAAACGAGGCGGTGGTCAGCAGCGCGGCCAGATAGCCGATCAGATCAGGCAGGGCGGGCATGTCGGGACAGTGCTAGCGCAGAAAGCCCCGCCGGGGGGGCGGGGTTGGGCTGACGCTAAATCGCCTTGCCATGCCGCGCCGGCACGTCGCGACGGACCGCGCCGGTATACAGCTGTCTCGGCCGACCGATTTTTTGCTCGGGGTCCGCGATCATTTCATCCCAATGCGAAATCCAGCCGACCGTCCGCCCCATCGCAAAGATCGCGGTAAACATACGGCTCGGGATGCCGAGCGCGTGCAGCACGATGCCGGAATAAAAATCGACGTTCGGATACAGTTTTTTCTCGATGAAATAGGCGTCTTCGAGCGCGATGCGTTCGAGTTCGAGCGCCAGCTTGAACAATTTGTCGTCCTGCAGTCCCAGCTCGCTTAAGACTTCATGGCAGGTTTCGCGCATCAGCTTGGCGCGCGGATCGTGATTTTTATAGACGCGATGGCCAAAACCCATCAGCCGGAACGGATCGTTTTTGTCCTTGGCTTTATTGATGTAGATGCCGATGCGCGAGACATCGCCGATCTCTTCGAGCATGTTCAGCACCGCCTCGTTCGCGCCGCCGTGCGCCGCGCCCCACAGGCAGGCGATGCCGGCGGTGATGCAGGCGAATGGGTTCGCGCCGCTGGAACCGGCCAGGCGGACCGTCGAGGTCGAGGCGTTCTGCTCATGGTCGGCATGCAGGATCAGGATCCGGTCGAGCGCCTTGACCAGCACAGGATTCGGCACGAAGTCGTCGCACGGCGTCGCCAGCATCATGCGCATGAAATTTTCGACATAGCTGAGTTTGTTTTGCGGATACAAAAACGGCGAGCCGGTGCTGTATTTGTGGCACATCGCGACGATCGTCGGCACCTTCGCCAGCAACCGGATCGCGCACATTTCGCGGTCGCTCTTCGAGCGAATGTCCAGCGCGTCGTGATAAAACGCGGACAGCGCGCCGACGACGCCGACCATGATCGCCATCGGGTGGGCGTCGCGGCGGAAGCCCTTGAAAAAGTTGGTCAGCTGGTCATGCACCATCGTGTGCATCGTGATGTTGTGCTCGAACTGCTGCAATTGTTCATAGCTCGGCAGCTCGCCTTCGAGCAGCAGATAACAGACCTCCAGGAAGGTGCACTGCGTGGCCAGTTGCTCGATCGGATAGCCACGGTACATCAGGATGCCCGCTTCGCCGTCGATGTAGGTAATCGCGGAACGGCAACTGGCGGTCGAGGTAAAGCCCGGGTCGTAGGTGAACATGCCGGTCTGTTTGTACAGCGACTGGACATCCAGCACGTCGGGACCCATGCTGCCGGACAACACGGGTAAAGTACACAGTGACTCGGATTCGGGAGTGGATAGGACGATAGCGCTGGGCTTGCTCATGATGGTCAATCTCGGTTAGGGCGCCTGCGGCGTAATTTAGTGTCGATTTCGGAAGCAATTAATCGGGATTGGCGTTAACGATCGCCTGTCGCGCCAGTTCGGTGACTTTCGCCCAATCCTTCGCATTCAGCGCGTCTTGGGGCGCAAGCCAGGAACCGCCGACGCAGGCGACATTGGGTAACTTCAGGTAGGCCTGGTAGTTTTCGGGCGAGATGCCGCCGGTCGGGCAAAAGGTCGCCTGCGGGAAGGGGCCGGCGATCGATTTCAGCATCGGAATGCCGCCCGCGGCTTCGGCCGGGAAAAACTTGAAATGATCGAGGCCGTAGTCCATCCCGAGCATCAGTTCGGACAGGGTCGCGATGCCGGGAATCAACGCGATGTCCCCATTCACCGCAGCCTTCAGCAAGGAAGTCGTGATGCCGGGGCTGATCGCGAATGCCGCGCCGGCGTCCGCCGCGGCCTGCAATTGCCGAGGGTTCGCAATCGTGCCGGCGCCGACGATCGCGCCTTCGACGTCCTGGCTGATCCGTTTGATCGCCTCGAGCGCGGCCGGCGTGCGCAAGGTAATTTCCAGCACGCGGATGCCGCCCGCGACCAAGGCTTTCGCCAACGGCACCGCGTCGTCAAGATTTTTGATGACCATGACCGGCATCACCGGGCCGGCTCTCAATACCTCGTTGGGTTGAATTTTCCAATGCTGATTTGTCATCTGTTTCGTCTGAATTTGGGTGGATAACGCCGGACTTCCCTGACAGCAAGTGCTCGAACGCATACGCGCCGGTATGAAAAGCGGACAGCCCTGGCCTTGACAGAAACGCCCCGGCACAAGAAAGGCCTAAAATACTCTACCAAAATAGTAAATTTAATGTCCAGAACATTGTATCGGGCACCGGTCAAATGTCAAAAAAGGCAAGACAGCTCCATAAATTCAAGGAATGAGTGTCGATTGGCTATTAAACTGGAACGGAGAGTGTTTTTTTGATCAGTGGTTTTGGGCGCTCGATGCTATGTTTTTTCTGCTTCCGCTGTCGCCGCCACGAAAACCAGCAATACTCCCGCCGCCATCGTCGCCGCGAGCAGTGGCAACGCCAGCTTGAAATCGCCGGTCGTGGTTTTCAGCCAGGCCACGACATAGGGGCCCGCGAAGCCGCCCAGATTGCCGATCGAATTGATCAGGGCGATGCCCGATGCCTTGGCCGGCCCGTCCTTCAGGAGTGTGTGCGGCAGGGCCCAGAATGGCGCGAGGATGCTCCAGATGCCGGCCGCCGCGAGCGTGATCGCGGCTATCGCCCAGACCGGCGAAGCGAGATGGGGGCTCAGCGCGAGTGCGGAGGCCGCCACCCAGGCGCAGATCACGATGTGCCAGCGGCGCTCGCGGGTCCTGTCCGAATGCGCGCCGACGAGCGCCATCACGATCATGGTCGCGACATAGGGCAGGCCGGTCAGCAGCGCGGTGCGCACGTTGTCGAGCCCGGTCCAGGTCTTGATCAGTTGCGGCAACCAGAGGCTGATACTGTAATAATTGATGATCACCGTAAAATAGATCAGCGCCAGCAGCCAGACCTTCGGGTGGCGCAGCGCCTGCCCGAGGTCGACGGCATGATGGGGCGAGTCCGCCCGCTGTTCGGCGGCCAGCGTCCGTTCGAGCCAGGCTTTTTCTTCCGGATTCAGCCAGCGGGCCTTGGCAGGCCGGTCGGTCAGCCAGAAATACAGCAGGAAGCCGAACAGCACCGAGGGCGCGCCTTCGGCCAGAAACAGCCATTGCCAGCCGCGCAGGCCGAAGGCGCCGTCGATGCCGAGCAAGAGCCCCGCCAGCGGCGCGCCGAGCACGCCGGCGGCGGCGGTCGCGGTGATCAGCAAGGCGCCGTACTTGGCCCTGACCGGCGCCGGAAACCAGTAGCTGAAATATAAGATGATGCCCGGAAACGAGCCCGCTTCGGCGAGGCCGAGCAGAAAGCGCAGGAGGTAAAAGCCTTGCGGCGTTTCGATGAAGACCATCGCGCAGCAAATCAGCCCCCAGGTGATCATGATCCGGGTCAGCCACAATTTCGCGCCGACTTTTTCGAGGATCAGATTGCTCGGTATCTCGAACAGCATGTAACCGACAAAAAAGATGCCCGCGCCAAAGCCGTACACGGTATCGCTGAATTGCAGCGCATCCTTCATCTGCAATTGTGCGAAACCCACGCACAGTCGGTCGAGATAGGCCAGGATGTAGATGATGTAGAGCGGCGGCAGCAGGCGCCATGCCAGTTTGCGGTACAGTCGGGAGGCGTCGATCGGCATGTTCGAAAAGGGCTTGCGGGCTGTGGTCGGAGGGGCTCAGATTATAAACGTAAATACGCCGGCGGCGCCGAATCGTTAAGCCGATTTTACGCCTTTTACGGCGGATAGGTTAGAATTGGGGATTGATCCTTAAATCCTGCCGAACCGCCGCGATGTACAAACAGTATTTTCATTTTTCGGAATTACCGTTTTCGATAGCGCCCGATCCGCATTTCATGTACATGAGCCGCCGCCATCAGGAAGGTCTGGCGCACCTGCTCTACGGCATTACCGCCGGTGGCGGCTTTGTCGCGCTGACCGGCGAAGTCGGCACCGGCAAGACGACCTTGTGCCATTGCCTGCTGAAGGAATTGCCGGACACGATCGACATCGCGCTGATCCTGAATCCGAAGCTGAATGCGATCGAGCTTTTGGCCACCATCTGCGACGAATTGGGTATCGCTTATGACAAGCACGGACAGTCGCTAAAGGCATTGGTCGATGCCCTGAATGATTACCTGCTCGCCAAGCACGCCGCCGGACGGCGCACCGTGCTGCTGCTCGACGAAGCGCAGAATTTGAGCTTGGAAGTGCTTGAGCAGATTCGCTTGCTGACCAATCTGGAGACCAGCAAGACCAAGTTGCTGCAAATCATTTTGGTCGGTCAGCCCGAACTGAAGCAGATGCTCGGTCGCCAGGAATTGCGTCAGCTGAATCAACGGATTACCGCGCGCTATCACTTGCTGCCGCTGACGCTTGCCGATACCCGCGCCTATATTCGGCACCGTTTGCGGATTTGCGGCGGAAATCATAAGCTTTTCAAGGAGCGCGCGATCCGGAAAATTTATCGTTTGTCCTCGGGCATCCCCAGAGTCATCAATATCCTCTGCGACCGCGCGCTGCTCGGCGCCTACGCCAGCAATGCCTTGTATGTGACACCCGCCATGGTCACCACCGCCGCGAGGGAAACGCTGTCGCCGCCCGAGACGCCGTGGCCGAAGCTGGGCGCGTTGTTGGGCTTGCTGCTGCTCGGCGGCAGCGCGATCGGCGTCAATTATTTCTATCCGGACCGGATTTCGGCATTCAAGAGCTGGTTGTCTGAACCGCGTCAGGTAGAAGTGGCCGCGCCAAAACCCGCGCCGGTCGTGAAGCAAATCGTCTCTGCTTCGCTGCCGTCCACGCCGAAGATCAAGCCGCTGCCTCAGAGGCCGGTTCTATTTGCCGACTGGGTAGCCGATCCGCGGTTTACGCTGCAATTGAGCTTTGCGAATGCGCTGAAAGCGCTTGGAAAAAAAGCAGCGCCGCCGCCAGGGCCTGTCGATTGTGAAACGATAAAGGCCTTGGGTGTGTTATGCCAGCTCGGCAAGGCCAGCTGGAAAGAATTGCTGGCGATAAAGCGACCGGCCATTCTGGAGTTTGTGCTTCTGAACGAGGAAAAACGCTACGCGTTGCTGACCGGCATCAAAGAGGATAAGCCGGTATTGCTCGCGGGCGATCAGCATGATTTTGCGCTGGCCGATGTGTTGCAGCATTGGAACGGCTATTATTTAGTGCTATGGGAGCCGCTGATGGCGGATTCGCGAACGATTTTCCCCGGACAAGAGTCAGATAAAGTCATCTGGCTGCGGCAACGACTGGCGCTCTTTGACGGTTTGAGTCCGCCGGTGGCCGCGCCGCAAACATACGATCAGGCTTTGCAGGCCCGCGTGATCAAGTTCCAGCATCAGCATCATTTGCAAGAGGATGGCGCGGTGGGCGCCCAAACCCTGTTTTATCTCGATAACTTGACCGAGGCGCCGAACCAGCCTCATTTGAATCTAACCGATTAACGCCATGTCTTACATTCTCAATGCCTTACGCAAGTCGGAGCAGGAACGGCAAGCCCAGCAGCCGGAAACCATCACCGATCAAGTACTGACGCCGCCGCAAAAAAGCCGGAAAACGGCGCTGCTGGTCGGCGGGTTGCTGGCTGTCAATTTGCTGCTCGCGGCGTTGGTGGTCTGGTATCTGAACAAAACCGATGATGCACCGGCCAAGCCGCAAGCGACTGCGCAAACTGTACAGGAAAAAGCCGTGTCAACACCGTTGCCGGTCGCCGAAGAAACTGAAGATGACGAGTCAGATTCCGAGCAGCAAGCGGAGGAGGACGAATTTTCCGAAGCTGAGATGCCGGCGCAGGAAGCGATGCGTCCACCGATGCCCGCAGCGTCTGCGCCGACTACAAAAGCGCCTTCGATCGAGGAACTGGCTTCGGCACGGCAGGTCGAGGAACAGAAAGCGGCGAAACGGAGTCAGGAAGATAAACAGGTGACGGCCGGACGCAGGGGACAGCGCGCTGCCGCCATCGGCCAGCGGGAACAACTCAGAAAGGACATTCAGGCCAGACGCGCCCAACGCATGTCGACGGTGGAAAGCGAAAGCAACGTTGAAATCGAGAGCGATGCGACGACGGAGAAAAAGCCCGATGCAGTGTCGGCGCCTGCAGCCTCGCAGGAAATCCCTTTATTCAAGGAATTACCGTATGATTTCCGTAGTTCCGCACCCAAGCTGTCGATCAATGTGTTCAAGTACGACCCAAAATCCGAAGACAGCTTCGTCGTGCTGAACATGACCAAATACAAGGCCGGCCAAACGACCAAGGATGCGGTCGAAATCAAGGAGATTCGTCCCGACAGCGTGGTCGCAAGCTACGGGGGCCGTGTGTTCCGCATCGAGAGGCCTTGACGTTATAGAACGAACGAAAACCTCGCGTGTAGTCTCTGTGCGCTCTTCACGCGAAACCCTTTAGCCGCCGATCGCGGTTAAAAGGTTTCCTCTTCCTTCCCTCTTTTATACCTTTGCCTGGCGTTGTCGTGAGATAAAAATTCGGGGCTACAGCGAGCGCGCCGAATGGCTTCTTGGCGTCAAAGCGCTTCACATCGAAACACGTTAATCAAGTAACACATCCCAAAAGGCATTGAATTAATTAGATAATAAATGAGAATCATTTGTAATAACAAAATTATTTGTACTATAATCCTAGAAAAATTAAATTTCTGGAGGTTAGCGATGACGATCGAGCGAAAAATGGTGTTGCGGGGAAGTGCTTTAGCGGTGTTGGCGGTTTTGACTCTGCCGGCCGAGGCGCTGCAAAAACCGCAAACGATGGAAGAAATGTGGAAGATCATCGAGGCGCAGCAAAAGCAGATCGATGACATGAAGACCGCGATGGCGGAGACGGCCAAGAAGCAGGCGGCTCCGACCGCGCAAGGCAACGTCAAGACGCTGGAGCGCAAGACCGATATTTTGAGTCAGGAAGTCGAAAAATTGCGGACCAATCTGGTGATTCCGGAGGAAACCAAGTACAAGAGCGCTTATGGCTTGGGCCCGGCCGCATCGAAGGTCTATCAGGTAGGCAAGGGCTTGTCGATCGGGGGCTACGGCGAAGCGATCTATCAGGCCAATGTCGGCCAGAAAGGCGATAACAAGGACAACGCCGATCTCGAACGGATGGTGCTTTATGCCGGTTACAAGTTTACCGACCGCATCCTTTTCAACAGCGAACTGGAGTTCGAGCACGCTACGACCGGCGAAGGCGATGAACTAAAAGGCGAGGTTGGGGTTGAGTTCGCTGCGCTGGATTTCTTTTTTCACAAAATGGCGAATGTCCGAGCCGGCTTAGTGCTGATGCCGATGGGTTTTATCAACCAGATTCATGAACCTCCATTTTTCTTCGGTAACCACCGTCCTGAAGTGGAACAAAGGATTATTCCTTCAACTTGGCGGGAGATGGGATTAGGGCTGTTCGGTCAAATCACTCCAGAGTTGACTTATACGGCCTATGCCGTGAACGGTCTGGATGCGAGCGGTTTTAGCTCCGACGGTATCAGTGAAGGGCGAGGCGGTGGCAGTCAAGCCAAGGCTGAAAATTTCGGCTTTGTCGGACGTTTCGACTACACTCCGAAGGCTCTGCCGGGCCTGATGGTCGGCGGCTCCGCCTTTATCGGCAAATCCGGGCAGAACCAGACATTTGCCGGCCAAAAACCGGACGTTTTTACGCAATTGTACGAAGGCCACTTGCAATGGAAATACCGCGGTTTTGAATTCCGCACCTTGGGGTCGTGGGGGCATGTCGGCAATGCCGACCTGTTGAGTTTGGATTCCCGATTGAACAACATCAACGCCGGAACACCGGGAAATGCGCAAATCATCGGCGCCGAGAGTTTTGGCTGGTATACGGAAGCAGGCTATGACGTTTTGCCTTGGATATTCAAGGATACGACCCAATATCTCGCGCCATTCGTCCGTTATGAACGTCTGGATACGATCGCCAAAGCGCCGAACGGCTTTCCGGATGACCCGACCAAAGACTGGCAAATTTACCAAGTGGGCTTGCAGTACAAGCCGATTCCGAATGTCGTGATCAAGGCCGATTATCGGAATCGTGTCGCCAAACAAGGACCGCTTTCGGACGACTTCAACTTGGGCTTCGGCTTCATTTTCTAGGTCTGGGCCATTTGCCCTACCGCAGTATGATATGATATCGGATCACCCCCGGCGTGTCGTGAGGATTGGCATTGAATGCCCCGATAATCCGCAAGTCTTCGCATAAGGCCCGAAATCACGGCATGGTGGTTCGGCGGCCTTGGGCCGTTGCTTATACCAACCGCCCGCATTCGATTTTTCTGGCGCCCGGATGATCAGACATTGGCGGTTTGTTTTCTTGATGTTGGAGAGCCTAAATGAAAGTAATCAGACAAGGGGGAGGGCTTCTTCTCTTTTTATTTCTGATGACGGCGGTAACGCAGAGCTTCGCGACAATTTTCTACAGTAAAAACGAAGCGCTTGAGCTGGCATTTGGCAAAGACAAGCAGGTCGAATTGTTATCGCTTTTTCCCGACGAGAGCCAGACGGCTAAAATTCAGGAGCTGGCGAAAGTCAAACTCGAATCGGGCCTGTTCACGTTCTATGTCGGCAAGGAACAGGGCAAGATCTTGGGCTATGCCGCGATCGAAACGATTACGGTCAGGACCAAGCCGGAAACGCTGATGATCGTGCTGACGCCGGAAGGCGAGTTGCGCAACGTCTATACGCTGGCCTTTCACGAACCACCCGAATACATGCCGCCAGAAAGCTGGTTCGAGCGGTTGTACAAGCGCCCGCTCGCGGACATGGATTTCAGCAAGGGCGTCGATGGCATCAGCGGCGCGACCTTGAGCACGCGCGCCGGCCTCAGCAGCGTCCGCAAGGTGATGGCGCTGTATCAGGTCATGATCAAGGATCAAAAGCAATAGCCATGCGTTATTTCGTAACCGGCGAGCAACACCGGAAATCTCTTCTGAATGCGCTGGTGTTGATGTTTCTGGGTTATATCGTGCTGCTGTGGCTCAGCAACGGCCTGATGTATTTTCACCGGATGGATCTGACACCCGAATCGGTCAAGCTCTACTACTTGGGTTCCGAAGAGCAATTCAAGCCGCCGCGCAGCTATGAGGGCATGCTCGAAGTCTCGCATTTCCACCTGTTTTCGATGGGCATGCTGGTGGTGACCCTGACGCATCTGATGCTGATGACCGATTTTTCGATACGGCTCAAAATCTGGATCAGCGGACTGACCTATGTTTCCGCGATCGCCGATGAAGCGGGCGGCTGGCTGGTCCGCTTCGTGCATCCGCATTTCGCCTATTTCAAGATCGGGGCCTTTTTGTTGCTGGAGTCTTCGCTGGCCGCACTGCTGATAGTCGTGATCTTTGCGATGATCCGGGCGCGCGTCAGGATGCACCAAAGCCATCCCGGTTAATCGTCTGTTTCCCGCATTCGCTACCGGCCGCGCGGCCCGGCATGATAAAATTTAGCCGAACCTAACACTCACGGATTACAATTGAATGAAAGCAAATATCGGATTGATCGGCCTCGCGGTGATGGGCCAAAACCTGGTACTGAACATGAACGACCACGGTTTCAAGGTCGCGGTCTACAACCGCACGACCAGCACGGTCGATGAGTTTCTGGCCGGTCCGGCGAAGGGCACCCGGGTGGTCGGCACTCATTCGCTCGAACAACTGGTCGACAGCCTCGAAACGCCGCGCATCGTGATGCTGATGGTCAAGGCCGGCGACGTGGTCGACCAATATATCGAAAAACTGCTGCCGCTGCTGGCGCCGGGCGACATCATCGTCGACGGCGGCAATTCGCTGTTTACCGACACCAACCGCCGCACCCAATATCTGGCCGAAAAAGGCCTCAACTTCATCGGCAGCGGCGTGTCCGGCGGCGAGGAAGGCGCGCGCAATGGGCCTTCGATCATGCCCGGCGGCAACAAGGCGGCGTGGGCTTCAGTCAAGCCGATTTTCCAGGCGATCAGCGCCAAGGTCAACGATGAGCCCTGCTGCGAATGGGTCGGCGACAACGGCGCCGGGCACTATGTCAAGATGGTGCACAACGGCATCGAATACGGCGACATGCAGTTGATCTGCGAAGCCTATCAATTGCTGTCCGAAGGCCTCGGACTGTCCGCCGACGAACTGCACGAAATTTTCGCCGAATGGAACCAAGGCGAACTGAGCTCATACCTGATCGAAATCACCGCGAACATCCTGGCGTATAAGGACGCCGACGGCCAGCCGCTGATCGAAAAAATTCTGGATACCGCCGGCCAAAAAGGCACCGGCAAATGGACCGGCATCAATGCGCTGGACCTCGGCATTCCGCTGACCTTGATCGGCGAGTCTGTCTTCGCCCGCTGCCTGTCCGCGCAAAAGGACGAACGGGTCAAGGCCGCGAAGATTCTGCCGAAACAGCTGGGCGCATTCAGCGGCGACAAGCAGGCGATGATCGCTGCGGTCCGCGACGCCTTGTATGCGGCCAAGATCATTTCCTATGCGCAGGGTTTCCGGCTGATGCGGGAAGCGTCGAAGGAATACAAGCTGGCGCTGAATTACGGCGAAATCGCGCTGATGTGGCGCGGCGGCTGCATCATCCGCAGCCAGTTTTTGAACGACATCAAACAGGCGTACAACAAGAATCCCGAGCTCGAAAACCTGTTGCTCGACGATTTCTTTACCACTGAGATGAAGAAGGCCGAAGCCGGCTGGCGCAAGGCGGTGATTCTGGGCATCGAGCTCGGTATCCCGACCCCGGCGTTCTCGTCCGCCTTGGCTTACTACGACGGCTACCGCACCGAACGGCTGCCGGCCAATCTGCTGCAGGCGCAGCGCGACTATTTCGGCGCGCATACCTATGAGCGGGTCGACCAGCCGCGCGGCCAGTTCTTTCATACCGACTGGACCGGACAGGGCGGCAAGGTCGCTTCGACCACTTATAACGTATAACCGTGATAGTGTAGTTCCCACGCCTCGGCGTGGGAGTCGGTGTACGATGGGTTTCGCTTCGCTCTACCCATCCTACCTAGCTACCTAGCCCTTAACTTTATTCAACTCCCCCCATGAACGCCGAATCCTGTACCTACGTTATCTTTGGCGCCACCGGCAACCTCTCCCGAATCAAGCTGATGCCGGCGCTCTATCATCTCGATGTCGCGAAACAACTGCCCGAAGGCACCCGCATTGTCGCGGTCGGCCGCCGGCCCTGGGACCAGCAGAAATGGCAGGCCGAAGTCAGGGACATGATCCAGGCCAAGGTCAAGGCCGATTTCGACGAGGCCGTCTTCCAGAGTTTCAGCCAGCGCCTTTACTATCATCAGGCCGACATCCAGAAACCCGAAGACTACAAGGCATTGGCCGAGCTTTTGAACGGCAAGCAGCAGTTTTCGCGAAACATCGCGTTTTATCTGTCGATCAGCCCGTCCGATTTCGGCACCGTGCTCGAACAGTTGAGCGTTAACCAACTGTTTGACGAAGAACTGGGCTGGCGGCGGGTGATCATCGAAAAACCGTTCGGCTACGACCTCGACAGCGCGCAGGCTTTGCAGAAACGCATCGGCCATTATCTGCGCGAGGAACAGATTTACCGGATCGATCACTATCTCGGCAAGGGCATGGTGCAGAACGTGCTGGTGTTCCGCTTCGCGAACGTGATGCTGGAGCCGCTGTGGAACCGCAATTACATAGATCATGTCCAGATCACCCATTCCGAGGAGATCGGCATCGACAGCCGCGGCGACTACTATAACAGCGCCGGCGCCTTGCGCGACATGCTGCAAAGCCATCTGCTGCAACTCCTAACCCTGGTCGCGATGGAGCCGCCGGTGTCGATGGAAGCCGAGGCGCTGCGCGATGAAAAGGTCAAGGTATTGAAATCGATCCGGCCGATTCCGAAAGAAGCGGTGCACGCGCATGCCCACCGCGGCCAGTACGCGGCCGGCACGGCCAAAGGTGAAAAGGTCAAGGGCTACCTGCAGGAAGACAACATCCCGGCCGGCAGCGTGACCGAAACCTATGCCTCGATGAAACTGTATATCGACAACTGGCGCTGGCGCGGCGTGCCGTTCTATATGCGCACCGGCAAACGCATGGCGAAGGCGCAGTCGACCATCTCGATCTGCTTTCGCCATCCGCCGCTGCAGTTCTTCCGCGACACCAACGTGAACTGCATGAGTCCGAACTGGGTGCTGCTCGGCATTCAGCCCGAAGAATGCATCAAGATCGAAATGACCGTGAAGGAGCCGGGTCTCGAAATGAGCACCCGCTCGACTACATTGGATGCGAGTTTTCGCAATCATGACGAAAAAGCGATCGACGCCTACGAAGACCTGTTGCTCGATGTCTTAAAGGGCGATCGCTCGCTGTTCCTGCGTTTCGACGAGGTCGAGCACGCCTGGCGCATCGTCGATCCGATCCTGCAAACCTGGGCGGTCGAACGCGATTATATCGCGACCTATCCTGCCGGTTCGTGGGGGCCGGAAGACAGCCGCCTGTTCGACAAAGAAAGCCAAACCTGGCGCAGTTCCTTGACCCCGGAGTGTAAATAAATGCAAAAAAACGCCAACTGGCGGACATTCGCGACCGCCGATCAGGTCGCCGAGGCCGCTTGTGCACAAATCCTGACCGCGGCCGAACAGGCGATCGCCGAGCGCGGCCGCTTCAAGCTGGTACTGGCCGGCGGCACCACACCGGAAAAGGTCTATCGTCTGCTCGGCAAGGCAGAGGCCGACTGGTCGAAATGGTATATCTATTATGGCGACGAGCGCTGCCTGCCCGCCGATGATCCAGATCGCAACAGCATGATCGCGGAAAATTCATTGCTCGCAGAGGTGCCGATTCCGGCTACGCAGATCTTCACGATTCCGGCCGAGCTCGGGCCTGAAGCAGGCGCCTTGCACTACCGGAAAACGGTCGCCGACGCCTTGCCGTTCGATCTGGTATTGCTCGGCATGGGCGAAGACGGCCATACCGCCAGCCTGTTCCCCGGCCACGTTCACAACACCGATGAACTGACGCATCCGGTTTACAATTCGCCGAAGCCGCCGCCCGAACGCGTTTCGCTCAGTGCCAAGGCGTTGAGCGAAACACGTCGGTTGATCTTTTTGATCACCGGCAAAAACAAGCAAGCGCCGGTCAAGCAATGGCGCGAAGGCGCGGATTTACCGGTCGCCACGATCGCACCGGCAAGCCCGGTCGCGATTTATATCGACAGCGACGCCCTGCCATCCTGAGGTTTCCCAGGCAGCGGCGATTTTCGCTCTCGCCGATGCTTTTTCGGTCCGCCTCTCTGTAATAGAATAAGCGCCGGAAGGCAGCGATGAGCCGATCAATGCTGCCTGGGTGTAAATGTTTTATTCAATAATTATTATAAGAAGGTTCATGTTATGTGCTGGAGTGGAGAAGCGTCGGGCGTCCTGGCCGCCGCCGGACTGAGTACCGCGGCTTATGTTGCTTACAAGGGGGAATCGAAGGAACTGTGGATTCCGTTGACTTATTTTGCCTTGATGGAGTTGTTACAGGCCGCGACCTATGTCTATATCGACCTGTGCGGCAACCCGAAAAATCAAATTCTGACGATGTTTGGCTACATTCACGTCGCGTTCCAGCCGTTTTTCGTGAACATGGTCGCGATGTATTTCATTCCGGAAAGCGTCAAGCTGAGAATCCGCACGACCGTCTATACGATTTGCGCGATCGGTTCCTTGACGATGCTGGTCAAAATGTATCCGTTCGACTGGGCCGGGCATTGCGTGATCGGCACCGAAGGCTTTTGCGGTACCGGCGTCTGTTCGGTCTCCGGCGATTGGCATATCGCCTGGCAAATGCCGTTGAACGGCCTGTTGTCAGGGCCCCAGGACTGGCTGTTCGGTTTCGACTGGGGCCTGCATGCGCTGACCTATATCCTGGTCTCGTTCTGTCTGCCGACCTTGTACGGCTCCTGGCGCTTCGTCGGCTTCCATTACCTGATCGGGCCGTGGATTTCGGACGTCACCACCTCCGATCCGAACGAATACGCCGCGGTTTGGTGCCTGTTTTCGATCGCGCTCTGCGTTTCGGTGATCAAAACGCCGATCCGTAAACACTTGCACGTCAAGACCTGGTTTTTCTATAACCGCTGCGAGCGTTCGGAACTGCGTCCGCTGGAGCAGGCCTCGTAACGAACAGGCGCGGAGAGACTCAAGCCCTTACTTGGGATTCTCGCCCTCCTGCCGAGAGGCGTTTCAACTTCGACGACCCTTTGCGGTCTTTTTACGCGCTACGGCTGGGATCGGGTTTGCGTCCGGCCTCGGCGCGTCGATCCTTTCGACGTCAAACCAGCCCATTATTTTGCGCATATAACGTCAAGGCGACGCGATTTTTGAGTTGCAGTTTGTCGAAAATATTGTGCAGATGGACTTTGACGGTGCCTTCGCTGATGTGGCGTTGCTCGGCGATCTGTTTATTGCTGTTGCCCCTGGCGACCAGCCGGATCATGTCGATTTCGCGGGGCGTCAACAGGGGCGCGAGCGTCTGCAGCGCGCTCTCGCGCTTCAGCAGTTTTTCGAGCGCGCGCCTAACCGAGTTTTTTTCCAGCCATTGGCCGCCCGCAGAAACCTTGCGGATGCATTGAATCAAGAGCTGCGGCGCCATTTCCTTCAGCACCACGCCGCGCACGCCGAGCTGAATCGCATCGAGCACTTCGTCTTCGTCCAGCGCGGCGGTCAGCAGCACGACCTTGGGATGCAGATCCCGCTTGTGCAATTCGCGCAGAACCTGCAAGCCGTTGAGTCCCGGCATTTTCAGGTCGAGCAGCAAGATGTCGGGCCGATGGCGGGCAACGGCTTGCAGGGACGAGTTGCCGTCGCTGCAGCAAGCCAGTACATTCAGGTCGGCTTCGGCCGCAAAGAGTTGCTGCAAGCCGTGCAATACGAGCGGGTGATCATCCGTCAGCACCAGATTGATCGTCATCGTCTTGGCGCCAGGGCAAGGCTTGGGACAGAGGTGGGCTGAGTCTCCGGCTGGTAAAGCGTGGGCAGTGAAATCGCCCTTCTCAAAACGGAGCCCGATCGAGCAGAGCCGATAGGCGATTGAGCGCGTAGCGCGACAGCCTGATGCGTGAGCAAAACCCAGAGTGTCAGATCATCGGCGATTATCGACGTCCGAGCCCGCGCGATCCGGCAGACGAGGATGCCGCGTTCGATGCGCACACGCAGGCAGAAGCGTATTTCCATACCGATGGCTGAAAAGAGTGACGGAGTATTACTGACAACTCATTTTAACGGTTATTTAAGAATTGTCAAAGCATAGGATTCCTGTTAGGACAATCAATAGCGGCGATTCGAAGCGGACTGGTGTTTTTGTGTGCGGAGAATCCGACGGGCTGGCTCAAGGTTTACGCAGTGGCTTTGTCTAACTACTTGAAAAAATAGGTAATCGCACTTTGCTTGATAGGCGATTTCATGAGCATTTTAGGTCTGCATGATGTGGGATGCCGGTGCAGTGCTGAATTAGATTTGCAAGCGGAAAATTTTTGGCGTTAGAATGACACATCGCGGTGTGGATTCAATTCAGGTGTAGGCGTATGACGAAGGGCGTTGTAACAACCATTGTGTTTGCTTTGTCGCTGTTTTCCGCCAGGCAGGTGCTGGCGTTGCCGGCAGGTACGCTCGACAGCGGCTTTAGCGGCGATGGTTTAGCGACGACCGCCGCAGGCGATGCCCTTTCGGAGGCCCGGGATGTGATCCAGCAGCAGGACGGCAAAAAGCTGGTGGCAGTCGGTCGCAGTAATAACGGTGTTCTCTCCTTCGATCGGTTTGCTGTCGTACGTTATCTGAGCAATGGCACTCTCGATCCGGAGTTTGGCGGCGACGGTGTCGTCAACACGCCTGTCGGCAACGGCAATGCGGCGGCATTCGCGGTGATTCAGACCGGCGCCAAATGGGTCGTGGTGGGGCAGGCATTGAATTCGAGTGCGCAGCCGACCACCGATTTCGCGGTGGTCCGGTATAACCCCGACGGATCCCTGGACGCCGGTTTCAGCAATGACGGGATCGTGCTGACGCCGCCCCATTCAACCATCACTTCCGATCAGTTCCAGGATGGGGCCCATGCAGTGATTGAAACACCGGATCATGACCTGGTCGTGGCGGGTTTCAGCGGCACCGCGCTTGACAGTGATTTTGCGCTGGTGCGCTATAACCCGGACGGTTCTCTCGATACCAACTTTAGTCCTGTTGGCGAGGCGGGCAAGGTGACGACCAATTTCGGCAATGGCAATGACGTCGCTTATGCGTTGCTTAGAGAGGAGAGTAACGGCAAACTGGTGGTCGCCGGTTTCAGCCATAACGGCACGAACGATGATTTTGCGATTGCGCGCTATAACGCGGATGGGACGCTCGATTTGACCTTCAATTCGAATGGCATACAAAGAACGCCGGTCAGCATCGACGGCGAGGACCACGGTCTTTCGCTGATACGACAAGCGGACGGCAAGTATGTCGTTGCCGGTTACACATCGAGGAGCGGCAATGAAGACTTTGCATTGGTCCGCTATCTCCCCGATGGCCATCTGGATGCCAGTTTCAACGGCAACGGCATCGTTAGAACGCCGATTGGTACAGGCAATGACCGGGCGCAAAAGGTCATCGAATTGCCCGACGGCAAGTTACTGGTTGTCGGTTATACGCAAGTGGGGACCAATGACTTTCGTTTTGCGCTGGCAAGGTACAATAGAAACGGCAGTCTGGATACCACTTTCAGCGGTGACGGCAAGCTCGGAACCAGCTTCGGCGTCGGCACGGAACAGGCTCAGGCTTTTGCGGCGGTCGAGCAGGCAAATCACCGCGTCGTGTTGGCCGGGGCGGTCACGATTAATACCAATTCGGTCAAGCAACAACGCTTTGCGCTCGCGCGCTATCATTTCAGCGACTACGACGACGATGGGGTCCTTGATTATCAGGATAACTGCCCATTTGTTGCGAATGGCCCGAATAATAGTGACAATCAGAAAGACCAAGATCATGACGGCATTGGGGATGCGTGCGATAACGACAGGGACGGTGATGGTGTGCCGAATAATAAAGACGCTTTTCCAGACGATCCAACCGAAACCAAGGATAACGACGGCGACGGAAAAGGCGATAATGCCGATCCCGATGACGATAACGATTGCATTCTGGATGCGAATGATCCTTTTCCGTTCGATGCCAATTTGTTGAATCGATTCAACGGCGAAAAGAAAGGCGATTTTTTTGGCTACAGCGTTGCCAACGCCGGCGATATCGATAAGGATGGCATCGACGATCTGATCATTGGGGCGCCTCGGCATGATAAAAAAGTGGACAAGAAGACGGTTGGCAATGCTGGTACTGCGTCTGTCTATTCGGGTAAATTCTCCAATCCACCGACGTTGAATGCCTTGAGCATATTGACCGGAGACGCGTCCGGCGATCAGTTTGGCAGCGCGGTTGCAGGGGCGGGCGACGTGGATGGCGATGCAGTCCCCGACATCGTCGTGGGCGCGCCGAAAGCCGATGTGACCGGCTCTGATGGTAAAAAGCGTAAGGATGCCGGCGTGGCGGTCATTTTTGACGGGCAATCGATCAAGGATGGCCAGCCCATGGAATTGTTTCGAGTCGAGGGCGAGGCGGCCGGAGACAACCTCGGCAACGCGGTCGGTTTCGTGAAAGATATCGGCGGCGATGGCAGGGATGAGATCATCGTGGGTGCATCGAAAGCGGATAAGATCGATGGGCTGACCGGCAAGAAAATAAAAGACGCGGGTGCTGTCTATATTTATTCTTACGCGGCTAATGCTTTGAGTAGCGGGGTTCGCACCTTGGTGCACAAGTTCGATGGCGCAAGCAAGGGCGATGGGTTCGGCTATAGCGTCGCGTCGGGCGATGTCGATAAGGACGGCAAGGCCGATGCGATCATCGGCGCTTACGGGGTTAACGTAGTCAACGGCAGCGGCAAAAAATTGCAGGACGCAGGGCGCGTCTTCGTTTATGGGTTGGACGATTTTGTGGAGATCTTTCATCAGGATGGAGGACACGCCGGGGACAAACTCGGATTCGCGGTAGCCAGCGTGGATATCGATGGCGACGGCTTTACGGAGGTTTTGGCGGGCGCGCCGCGGGAAGATTATATTCAGGATGCCACGGCGAATACCCCGAAAAAAACGTTCAGTGATGCCGGCATTGTGCGCGTCTATTCCGGAGACAAGACCCAGTTGTACCGCGCGCACAATAAAGAGCCGCAGAAGAGCGCCTTATTTGGCAGCGCACTCAGCGATGGTGGGCCTCTTGCTGGCGGCGAACACGCTTTTATCGTCGGCGCCTATAAATATGATCCGATCGTCAAAGGTAAAAAACTCTCGAACGCGGGCAAAGTGTCCCTGCATCAAGGCAGTAACGGCGATGAGCAATTTTCGTTTGACGGCCACGGCAAGGACAACTATTTCGGCTTTGCGGTCAGCGCGAGCGGCGACCGCAATGGCGATAGTTTCAGCGACATCCTCGTAGGCGGTTATCAGGATGATCCGATCATCAACAACAAAAAGCTCAGTAATGCCGGAATCGTCGAACTCTTGACCGGAGAAGACCCGGGCTCTGCCTGCAAAACGCCGCCGTAGCACATGCGTCAGTCGTTTGTTCCTGAATGCAGAACGGGCGTGGCCTTTCCCAGGAATGCGACGGATGGCTCGCGTTCTCCGTCCTGAAGCGCCCGGCGCGAGCCAGCGGAGGATTGTTCCCTGCTTATACCTGGGCCGAATCGGATTCCAGATCGTGCAAAAACGCTTCAATGACCTGTCGGCTGACATGCGGCATCACGACCACATGCGCAAAATCCTGGCGCTGACCGTTTTGTTCCAAATGCATCGTGGCCAGCGAATATTTTTTGACGATCCAGCCGGCGGGTGTTTTGAAATAAATCGTGTTTGAAAGTGCGTTCGCCCTGGCCGCAGCCCGCTTAGGACAGCGGGACTGCATTTGTTGCAGAAAATAAAGCGAATTTTGCAGCATGGCTTGTGCCTCAGTGCTGAGCTTTTCCATCGCTTCCGGCGATGAAAAGAAAAAAAATTCGGCCGGCTTGACCGCATCCCGCGAGCAGGTGATCGTGCCCGGCACATGGTGGATGTATTCGGGATTATGGATTCGGCTGAACAGCGCATTGAACGCGTCGAAATGGCTTTGGGTCGTGATGAACAGGCCGGCGGGCGAGGGAAAACCGAAAAATTTGTGGCAGGATACCGCGATCGAATCGTAGCGCGCTGCCGGTTTGTTCGGAAGTTGGTAGGCGACTTCGTCCGCATGCGCGGTAAAGGGCAGGTAGCCGCCGAACAGCGCAGCATCCAGATGCAGGTAGCTCGGATGGCCTTGCAGGACGTCCTGAATCCGGTCGATCGGATCGATCGCTCCTTTAAAGGTCGTGCCGATCGTGGCGACAACCAGGGCCGGTTGCGCCGCATTTTCGGCGAGCTTTTGCGCGAGGTCGTTCGGGTCCATGCCGCCGTCCGGCAGCGTGTCGACAAACACCGTTTCAAGCCCGAGCAGGTCGCGCAAAATTTGCACGGAATAATGGGCTTCCTTCGTGAAATAGGCCTTCGGTAACTGTCCGGTACGGCCCTTCAAAATCGTCCGGCCCATGTACATGCCGTGCATATTGCTGTCGGTGCCGCTATGCGAAAGGAAGCCCCAGGTGTCATCGCTGGGAAACGCATAACGTTTGCCGAAACGATAAATCACCTCCCGTTCAAAATCGTGCGTGTTGTAAGGAATCGCACTTTCCTTGAACGGATTGCCGACATTGTTGAACGCAAACCGACCGATGCCTTGTTCATTCAGCTGTTTGCGCCAGGCAAAGAAAGCCTCCGGCGGCGTGTTCATGTTGATCGGATAGCCGAGGAGATTGTCTTTTAGCGTCGCAAGTCTCGCCCTTTCGGCCGGCGGCAAAAGATCGGCCACGGCGATCTGATCCGGCGTCGGCACTAAATTCAGATGGGCCGGCCGGCAGCCGGTCGCGATCGCGAGCATGCCGGCGCCGCCATAGCCTAAAAAACGTCGTCTGGAGAGCATCATGATTTATCGTTATAGTGGTTTATTGAATGCTGTTTTTTGCGTCTAAAAGACCGTATTTCCAGAATCGGCATTTGGCATGTGCCAAATCCCTTACAAAGCTGACATTATGGAAGCGTCTGCGGGTTTCGACAACTGCGGAAGTGAACCGGGCAGAAGCCGGCTCAAGCCATCGGCACGCTCCGCCGTTTTGCGCCCCAGGTACCGGGCTTGGCGGCGAAGTGGCCGGCGCAGGTCGTGCCGCAAAACTTGCACTTGCCGGCGGCGTCAAGATTCCACTCCGACAGTTCGTACCAGTCGCGCCCGATCAATAATTTACCGCAGCCGTGACAGTAGGTGCTTTCGGCCAGTTTGTCGTGTACGTTGCCGACATAGGCATAGCGAACACCGTTGGTGATCGCGATCTGCCGGGCCTTCTGCAGCGAATGACGCGGGGTCGGCGGCTTGTCGAGCATCTTCCAGTCGGGGTGAAAGGCGGTGAAATGCATCGGCACGTCCGGGCCCAGATGTTCGACGACCCATTGTGTCATCGCTTCGATCTCCGCCTCCGAATCGTTCTCGCCCGGAATGATCAAGGTCGTCAATTCGAGCCAGACCGATGTTTCAAGCTTGATGTACTTCAGCGTGTCGAGCACCGGCTGCAGATGGCCGCCGGTAATCTGGTGATAGAAGCGCTCGCTGAACGCCTTCAAATCGATATTCGCCGCATCCATCCAGCGATAAAATTCGGCGCGGGGTTCCGGCGTCACATAGCCGGCCGACACCGCGACCGATTTCAAGCCCAGCGCGCGGCAGGCCTGCGCGGTATCGATCGCATATTCGTGGAAGATGACCGGATCGTTGTAGGTGTAGGCGACGCTGGCGCAGCCTTGGTCGAGCGCGGTTTGCGCAATCGCCTCGGGCGCGGCCTTGCTCATCAGGGTATCCATCTCGCGCGACTTGCTGATGTCCCAGTTCTGGCAAAATTTGCAGGCCAGATTGCAGCCGGCGGTGCCGAACGAAAACACCGGCGTGCCGGGTAGAAAATGATTCAGCGGTTTTTTTTCGATCGGATCGATCGCAAAACCGCTGGAGCGGCCGTAGCTGGTCATCACGACCTGCTGGCCCAGATTCTGGCGGACAAAACACAGGCCGCGCTGGCCTTCGTGCAATTTGCAAAAGCGCGGACAGGCATCGCATTGCACCCGGCCGTCGGCAAGCAGATGCCAGTATCGGGTGCGGACGGTATCGGGGGACACAAATTCGGTCATCGCCATTCTCCAGGAACCATTAAAATTTCAATTGGTCATTAATTATTAGAATAATAAAACCAACCTGCGGTCTTGCTGATGGGTTGAACATGCGATTTGGATTGATTTCAGTGAAAAGGCAACATTATGAACAGACAACCCGCCGTAGCAGGAACCTTTTATCCCGCCGAACCCCAGCAACTGCATCTACTGATCGATCAATACCTTAGTGATGCCGAAACCGCGCCGAAAGTTCCCAAGGCGATGATCGTGCCGCATGCGGGCTACATTTATTCAGGGCCGGTGGCCGCTATCGCCTATGCGCGGCTGATCAAGGCGCACGATCAGATCACCCGGGTGGTGCTGATCGGGCCTTCGCATCGGGTCGGTTTTTACGGTCTGGCGGTGACCAGCGCGCAAAACTTCATCACCCCGCTCGGCAGCATCGAGGTCGACCAGCAGGCGGTGCGCATGATCGCGAAATTGCCGTTTGTCGATTACAGGGAGCAGGCGCATGCGCTGGAGCATAGCCTGGAGGTGCATTTGCCGTTTTTGCAGGAAACGCTGGATGATTTCAAGATCGTCCCGATCGTGACCGGCGACGCGCCGGTCGAACAGGCCAGCCAGGTATTGGAGTTGCTCTGGGGCGGCGAGGAAACGCTGATCGTGATCAGCTCCGATCTGAGCCATTATCACGATTATGCAACCTGTCAGAAACTCGACAAGGCGACGAGCGCGGCGATTGAAAGTCTGCAATACGAAAATTTGGGCTTCGATTCGGCCTGCGGCCGGGTCGGTGTCAGCGGCTTGTTGAAGCTGGCGCGGGAAAAATCGCTGGCCGTCAAGACCATCGACTTGCGGAATTCCGGCGACACGGCGGGAGACAAAAAAAGGGTCGTCGGTTACGGGGCTTATATTGTCGAAATCTAATGCCGGGGGGCGACGAGTTCGCTGATAACCGGCTTCTTGAAAAATCATTTTGTTGATCGATCAAACCAATCTTTGCCCTTCTGACGGCGAAATCTATCTGCTCAAGGCGTTTTATGCGCCGCCGGAGGCCGACCGTCTGTTTGCGGATTTTTATCGGATACTGGCGTGGCAGGAAGAAACCATTTTTATCTTCGGTAAAGGCTGCAAGGTGCCTCGGCTGATGTGCTGGTACGGCGATCATGAGGCCATCTACCGTTATTCCGGTGTGGAACATCAGCCCTTGCCATGGACGGCAGCGCTAGCCGCGGTCAAGGCTCGCATCGAAAGTGCCTACGGCTGCCGATTCAACAGCGTGCTGGCCAATTTGTACCGCGACGGCCGCGATTCGATGGGCTATCATGCGGACGATGAAAAGGAACTCGGCCTCAATCCTGTGATTGCCTCATTGAGCCTCGGCGATGCGCGTCTGTTCCGGCTGCGTCATAATAAGCGCCGCGAAAATCTGGATATTGTGCTGGCGCATGGCGATTTGTTGATCATGGCGGGTGCGTTGCAGCATCATTGGGTGCATGCGCTGCCGAAAACCCGGCATATAAAAAATCCTCGGATCAATCTGACTTTTCGGAGGATTCTGCCGGCGACTCGGCCGAGTTCAAATCGTCGGGACCCTCCTGATTGATTCGGCAAAGACCCCCCTCGGCAAGCAGTGACCGCGCCGGGATGGCTTGAGCGGCCGGAAAAGGCTCGACAGCGACCCAAGCCGTTGCAACAACGCGAAGAAACGATGGGCTTACCGGGCAAATCGACTCAATTGACTCTCTTGTAGGAAAGCCATCGTGCACGAAAATAAACAAGGCGGAAACACATGAACAACAACGACGACTTGCAGCAGTTCCACGAAGACATGCGCGCATGGCGGCACTCTATTCATCAACATCCCGAAACCGCCTATGAGGAAGTCGAGACGGCGCGTTTCGTCGCCGAAAAATTACAGTCATTCGGTCTGACGGTGCATCAGGGGCTCGGCAAAACCGGCGTGGTCGCGACCCTGTCGGCCGGCGACAGCCCCCGGAAAATTGCGCTGCGCGCCGATATGGACGCCTTGTTCATCGAGGAAAAGAATACGTTTGCGTATAAATCCGCTCATCATGGCAAAATGCATGCCTGCGGCCATGACGGCCATACCGCGATGCTGCTCGGCGCGGCCAGATTATTGGCCGAAAAGTCGCATTTCAACGGCACGGTGGTGTTCATCTTTCAACCGGCCGAAGAAGGCCGCGCCGGCGCGAAGCGGATGATCGACGACGGTTTGTTCGAGCGATTTCCGGTCGATGCGGTCTTCGGCATGCACAATTTTCCGGACATTCCTCTCGGCCATTTCGCGGTCAGGCCGGGGCCGATGATGGCGTCGCTCGACAGTTTCGAAATCCGCGTGCAGGGGCAGGCGACCCATGCCGCGCTGCCGCATCTGGGGACCGACGCCATCGTCGCGGCCGCGCAAATGATCAATGCATTGCAAACGATCGTCAGCCGGACGCTCGATCCGGCCGATTCGGCGGTGGTCAGCATCACCCAGGTTCATGCCGGCCATACCTGGAATGCGCTGCCCGAGGAAGCGGTCATTCGCGGCACCTTTCGCTGTTTCAAGTCCGACGTGCGGCAGGTGATCGGCGAAAAAATCCGCCAAATCGTCGACGGCGTCTGTAAAGGGCTCGGCGTGATTGCGGACATCGCCTTCAATCCTGAAAATCCGGGTTATCCGGTCACCTGCAACAGCGAGGCCGAAACGGCCCTCGCAACGGCGGCCGCGATCGCGGTGGCGGGAGCGGATGGCGTCAATCTTCAGCCCACGCCGTGCATGGGTTCGGAGGATTTCGCGTTCATGTTGCAGCAAAAGCCGGGCTGCTATCTCTGGATCGGCAACGGCGCCTCGCATAACAGCTGTCTGCTGCACAATCCGCATTACGACTTCAACGATCGGATCTTGCCGGTCGGCGCGGCGTACTGGGTCAAGTTGGTCGAAACGGTGTTGCGGGACGACATCGTGTTCTGAGCGCAGCGTGTGTCGCCTCCTGCCTTTTGTCACCAAACTTACATATTGGCCGGGTAATATACGCCGAACTTTGTAATTCCAGGCTTACAAGCCGACGGCCAACGGAGTCTATGGAACTGTCGCTGCTCACGCTAAATTTGCATACGTATCAGCAGCATCCGCGTGATTGCCCGTTCGACGCGATGCATCGGCACGAGCGCGAAGTGCAGATCATCGCGGAGGCGATTGCGCACCTGAAAATCGATTTGATCTGTTTTCAGGAGGTCGGCGAGTACATGCACGACCCGATCACGCATCCCTACGGCGAGTCGCCCTCGAATATGGCATTCCGGATTTGTAGCAAATTGCGCCATTGGGGGCTTTGGTATCACATTCATCAGGACTGGAGCCACATCGGTTTTCACCGCTGGCGCGAAGGCACCGCGATCATCAGCCGTTTTCCGATGCGGCATAATTATGCGGCCTATGTGTCGGAGGATCGGCGCAAGGACAATTACATGTCGCGCAATGTGACCGTGTCCTGCATCGAGGTGCCTTGGTTCGGCCTGCTGCATATCGCGAATGTGCATTTGAGCTGGGCGCATCACGGTTTTGATCAGGAGTACGCCAATTTGCGGCGGCTGATCGAGTCGCGCCGGCATTTCGGCGTCAGGGGCGACCTGATCGTCGGTGATTTCAACGCGCCCGCCGGCGGACAGGCCTATCGCCATGTCGTCGGCAATGACGAGTATGTCGATCAGTTCCATGAACTACACCCGGAGCGCTTTTACGAGCCGAGTTATCGCGGTCAGATCGACGGCTGGAAACATTACCCGCCCTGCCGGATCGACTATATATTCAAGCGCAATGGCCATCCTTTGCGGATCGAGTCGATGGAGGTGATTTTCAATGATCATTTCTATCCGGCCGTTTCGGATCATTTCGGCTATTTTGCGCGGTATCGGTTGTATTGATGCGGAGATTAACCAAGCAAAGCGGAGAATTCTCCGAGCCCACGCGTAGTCAGGGGGGGCCGGCGTATGCTCGAACTGTGTCAAATGACGCAGGTGGGTCGCGGCATTTGACGCATTCTTGTGGCTAGTTTTTAAATTAAGTTGCTGATTCGCAAAAGGATTGGCTGGGTAAACAGCAGGGAGGGGCGCGGCGTTTCGGCGGGAAACCGCCGCTGATTGCTCGAAAATGGCAGGGTTGCGCACCAAACTGAAACGGTTTTTTACCGGTAGTCATTCTCCATGCGGCTGCGCCGTGGGTTGGCGGCGTCGTGTAGCGGGAAATTGCCAAAATAGATATGGCATAAAAAGTGCTTGAAAAATTCGGAGCCTGCTCCTGGGAAGCCTGGGTGAATACCGGCAAGGAAGCAAAAAGATCAGCTGGGGCGTGATTGAAATGGGTCTGTGAGGAGGAAAAAGTTTTCTTAACCTGAATAATGATTTGCATTAGTAATATTTGTTTCTGTTATATCAGCCAATAGCATGACGTCTTCCGCCGGGTTCTTCGGCGGATGTAAAGCTGACTCGGGTTACCGAACCTGACGTCAGCGCACCCTTGGGTGCCCCGGCTGGCGAGAAGAAAGCGAGTGAGCGCTATTTGAAGGCCCTGCCAGTCCCGACCCCTCGGATGATGCAGATACCGTCAGGTAATGATCGGCGATATTCTCTCGGCTATTCGTGGTTCCTGTCGCTGTCATACGGCAGAGCGTCTCGCTCTCAATCAATGAGCGGTTGGGGTTCGGTGCCGCCGGACCAGCCTGTCTGACCGATCCGGAATGGCCGCATGCTGCGGCCATTGTCCAAGGTTAGTCACTTTCCTTTTTGCGTTCGAACAGCATGTGCGCCATCTTCTTGGCCTTGGTTTTCAGGTAGTCGAGATTGTCGTTGTGGACCGCGGCGACGATCGGAATCCGGTCCACGACATTGACGCCCAGCTTTTGCAGGCCTTCGATTTTTTTCGGATTGTTCGTGATCAGCTTGATCGATCTGACCTGGAGCGACTCCAGGATCAGCGCGGCGATGCCGTATTCGCGTTCGTCCGCGAGATGGCCGAGGTGAATGTTCGCATCGACCGTGTCCATGCCCGCGTCCTGCAAATTGTAGGCCTGCAACTTCTTCAACAGGCCGATGCCGCGTCCTTCCTGGCGCAGGTAAATCAGAATGCCGATGCCTTTTTCGGCGATCATTTGCAGCGCCATGTCGAGTTGTTCGCCGCAGTCGCAGCGTCTCGAACCGAGCACGTCGCCGGTAAAGCATTCGGAGTGAATACGCACCGGCACATGTTCGATGCCGTCAACCTTGCCTCTGACCAGCGCGACATGCTCCTTGTCATCGAGGTTGTTGCGGTAATAATGCAGGATGAATTCGCCGTGCCGGGTCGGTATCGGCGTTTGAACTAAATCGTCTACTGTTGGCTTCACGTCAGTTATCAATGCAAAAAACTCCTTATATTCTACTCAAGTCCCGTGTTCAAGATAAATTTTCCGCTCATTTGATCGCCACGATCAATTTGATCAGGTCGCCGCTGCGTTGGTCGACGCGGACATGGCTAAAGCCGCAGGCCTGCACGTTTTTGACCGTATTGCGGTTGATGTTCGCGCCGACCAGCGCGACCACCAAGGGGTTCAGCAGATTCATGATGCCGGCCAGGACCGGATTCGAACTGATCACATGCTCCAGCAAGATGACCCGCCCGCCCGGCTTGCAGACCCGGTGCAGTTCCTTCAAGCCTTTCATCGGCGCGGGCACCGAGCAAAATACGAAGGAGGCGGCGACCGTGTCGAAACTGTTGCTGGCATAATGCAGCGACTGCACATCCATCAGCTCCAGCTCGACATTGGCCTGTTTTCGGGCCTTTTTGTGCCGCGCCTGTTCGAGCATTTTCGGGCTGAAATCGATCGCGGTGACGCTGGCGCCGGCGGGATAAAAGTCGAAGTTCTTGCCGGTGCCGACGCCGACTTCCAGAATGTGTTGGCCTTCGACGGCAGCCCAAAGTCTTTTCCGCCAACTTCTGAAAAAAAGGCCCTCCATCATCGCCTCGATGCCGTCGAAATAGGGTGCGAGCCGGTCGTATCGCTGTCGTATCTTGGCGCTGTCGATTTTCATGAATTGAACCGATTGGTTAAAAATGCCTTTTCGGGGCGGGAGATTATCGGCCCTTGGCGATGGGCCGGTTCTTATCGCGGATCCATTCGCTCCACGAGCCGGCATAGAGTTTCGAGCCTTTCAGCCCGGCATGTTCCATCGCCAGTAAATTATGGCAGGCGGTCACGCCGGAGCCGCACATGTGGACGATCTGTTCCGGCGTCCTGTCCCCTATCAGCGCCTCGAATTGTGTACGCAGTTGCTCGGCCGGCAGGAATTCGCCGCTGCCGGCGAGATTGGCCTGAAACGGCCGGTTGACCGCGCCCTTTACATGTCCCGCAATCGGGTCGATCGGCTCCACTTCGCCGCGGTAACGCTCGGGCGCGCGCGCGTCGATCAGCACAATCGATCTGTCGGCGAGGCGGTTTTGGACTTGGCCTGCGCTCAGCCAAAACGATTCTTGCAGGTAGGGCCGGAAGGTCGCCGGTTTAACCGCCGGCAATGCGGTCGTGAGCGGATAACCTTTCTTTTGCCACAGCTTGATGCCGCCATCCAGTACCGCGACCTTGTCATGGCCGAAAGTGCGCAGCAGCCACCACAGGCGGCCCGCGAAAGCGCCGCCCGCATCGTCGTAAGCGATCACTTGGCTCTGGTTGCCGACGCCCCATTGGCCGAGCGTCTGGCTCAAGGCGCGAAAATCGGGCAGCGGATGCCGGCCTTTCTGGCTGGTGATCGCGGACGACAAATCCTTGTCGAGATCGGCATAGCGCGCATGCGGGAGATGGCCGCGGCGATAGTTTTTCGCACCGAGGCCGGTGTCGGCCAAGGAAAACCGGCAGTCGATGAGGATCCAGTCCGGGTTGTCGAGCTGCGCCCGTAGCGCATCGGCGCTGATGAGTGTGTTGTAAGACATGATGCTTTATACCTTCAAGATGATTTTTCCGAAATGTTGGCCGGATTCGAGGCGTGCGTGCGCCTTGCCGGCATCGCCAAGCGCAAAAACGCTGTCGATGACTGGCTTGATTTTATCCGCCGCGAATAAAGGCCAGACTTTTTCACGCAATTTCCAGGCGATTTGCTGTTTGAAAAGATCGTCCCGGGCGCGCAAGGTCGAGCCGGTCAATGTCAGACGCTTGACCATGATCCGCCACAGATCGACCTCCGCCTTGGCGCCGTGCTGGATCGCGATTTGCACCAGCCGCCCATCATCGGCCAGGCACTTCTGGTTTCTGGGCAAATAATCGCCGCCGATCATGTCCAGGACTATATCGACGCCTTTATTATCGGTCAATTGCTTGACCGCCTCGACAAAATCCTGCTGATGATAATTGATCGCGGCGTCGGCGCCGAGTTGCAGGCAGGATTCACATTTGGCATCAGTGCCCGCCGTTACGAAGACCTTGGCGCCGAAGGCTTTGGCCAATTGAATCGCGGTCGTACCGATGCCGCTGCCGCCGCCGTGAATCAGCAGCGTATCGCCGGCCGTTAAACGGGCGCGATCGAACACATTGCTCCAGACCGTAAAGAACGTCTCGGGCAGCGCGGCCGCCTGGATAAAATCGAAGCCGTCGGGAATCGGCAGGCAAAGCGCGGCCGAGGCCGCGCAAAATTCGGCATAGCCGCCGCCGGTCACCAGTGCGCAAACCGGCTCGCCGAGGCTCAAATGGCGCACATTGTCGCCCAAGGCGGCGATTGTACCGGCAATTTCGAGGCCGGGAACATCGGAAGCGCCGGGCGGCGGCGGATAAATGCCACGGCGCTGCATCGCATCGGGGCGGTTGACGCCGGCGGCCGCCACCTTGATCAACACCTGGTGCGCCGCTAGGGGCGGAAGAGGCCTTGCCGCGAGGCCGAGCGCCTCGGGGCCGCCGGGCTGGGTGATTTCGATCGCGCGCATCAATTGGGGCAGGGGCATATTGGATGGTGTTTACGAGCATTCGGTTGATGTTATCGATTTTTGTGCAGCGGGAAGTATTATATACTCACGCAATTTCAAAGAAATGAACAAGAAGGATTTAAAGCAATGATTCGTGCGGGAATAGTGGGCGGCACCGGCTACACCGGCGTCGAGCTTTTGCGGATTTTAGCCTTGCACCCGGCGGCTGAAGTCGCGGTGGTCACCTCGCGCGCGGACGCCGGCGTGCGGGTCGATGCGGTCTATCCGAGTCTTCGCGGTTATGTCGATGCGGTATTTACCGCGCCCGATGTCGAGGCGTTGGCAAGCTGCGATGTGGTGTTTTTTGCGACGCCGAACGGCACCGCGATGCTGATGGCCGGGCCCTTACTCGCGCGCGGGGTCAAAGTGATCGATCTGTCCGCCGATTTTCGTTTGCGGGATGCCAAGGAATGGCGTCAATGGTACGGCATGGAGCATGCCAGCCCCGATTTGATTGGGGACGCGGTTTACGGTTTGCCCGAAGTCAACCGCGAGGCGATCAAGTCTGCCCGGCTGATTGCCTGTCCTGGCTGTTATCCGACTTCGGTGCAGCTCGGTTTCTTGCCGCTGCTGGAAAACGACTTGATCGATCCGGAGCATCTGATTGCCGACGTGAAGTCGGGGGTCAGCGGCGCGGGGCGCAAGGCGGAACTGGCGAGTTTGATGAGCGAGTGCGGTGAAAGCTTCAAGGCGTATGCGGTGCCGGGGCACCGGCATTTGCCCGAGATCCAGCAAGGGCTGCGTGCGGCGACCGGCAAGCCGGTTGGCCTGACTTTTGTGCCGCATTTGACGCCGATGATCCGCGGCATTCATGCGACTTTGTACGGTCGCCTGCAGGCGAATGCGCAGGATTTGCAGGCGCTTTATGAACAAAGATACCGGAACGAGGTCTTTGTCGATGTATTGCCGAAAGGAGCGCACGCCGATACCCGCAGCGTGCGCGGCAGCAACCGCTGCCAGATCGCGATCCATCAGCCGCAAGGCGGGAACACGGTGGTGATCCTGTCGGTGATCGATAATCTGGTCAAAGGCGCATCGGGTCAGGCGGTGCAGAATATGAACCTGATGTTTGGCCTGGAGGAGGACTTGGGGCTCAGCACGGTGGCCTTGTATCCGTGAGGGCCGAAGACAGCGATTTTGCGTCTGAAAATCGGAAATCTTGACTCTTTCACTAGGTATAGTCATAATTTCTAGTATCCCTCAATTTTTTAGTGTAATTAAAAGCTTATGGCAAATCCAATTAATTTTACCGATAGCGCGGCCGCTAAGGTCGGCGAACTGATTGCGGAAGAAGGCAACGACAATCTCAAGTTGAGAGTCTATGTGACCGGCGGCGGTTGCTCCGGCTTTCAGTATGGCTTCACCTTTGACGAAGAAGTCAACGAAGACGATACCAGCGTCGTCAATGGCGGCGTGACGGTGCTGATCGATTCGATGAGCATTCAATACCTGCAAGGGGCCGAGGTGGATTACAAAGAGGATGTGAACGGTGCGCAGTTTGTGATACGCAATCCGAATGCGACGACGACATGCGGTTGCGGATCATCGTTTTCCGCGTAACAAAAAAGGGCGGTTTTTTAGGCCGCCCTTTTTTTTAACCTGCCGATTTCAATGGCTAGGAATCACTGGTTTCTAGCCAACAAATTCCGGGATTTGGTCTGGTAAAGTTTCGCCAACAGCGGTTTCGACCGGTCTTTGAAGTCGGCCAGTACGTGATCGCTGACTCGCATCGGGCGCTTGAATTCCAATGACTCTGGATTTTGATGCACGCCGTCCTTGCGGAATTCATAATGCAGATGCGGGCCGGTGGCAAGCCCGGTTTGGCCGACATAGCCGATCACTTCGCCCTGCATCACATGATCGCCGTCGTTCAGGCCGCGTTTAAAGCCGGAGAGATGCGCGTAGAGCGTTTCAAAGTGATCGCCGTGTTTGAGGATCAGCACCTGCCCGTATCCGCCTTTGCGGCCCAGGAAAGAGACTTCGCCGTCGCCTGCGGCTTTGACCGGGGTGCCGGTGCGTGCGGCATAATCGACACCTTTATGGGCGCGAATGCGATTAAGGACCGGATGTTTTCGGTGGGTGCTGAAATGCGAGCTGATCCGCGCGTAATCGACCGGCGTGCTCAAAAATGCCTTGTGCAGGCTGTTGCCTTCGGGGGTGTAATAGCTCACATTGCCGTCGGCGTCTTCATAGCGTACGGCGGTCAGAAATTTGCCTTGGCTGACAAATTCGGCCGCATAGATGCGGCCGGTTCCGCCGTTGCCCGCATCGGCGCCGTTTTTATAGATCACGGTAAACTGATCGCCGGCATGTAAATTCGATGCAAAATCGATGTCCCACGCAAAAATTCGGGTCAGTTCATCGATCATTTCCTCGGAAAGGCCCGCCTTTTGGCCCGCTTCGGCGAGGTCCGTCTCGATCACGCCATAGGCGCCGATAAGCCCCGAACTCTCAACCTGTGCGCGCGATTCAAGAAAGCCGGAGCTGCGCTCACTCGCGCGTGAGTCAAGGTAACCGGCGCCGCGATCATTGGAAGAACCCGTGTCCGAGGATATCCGCATGGCCTCGTAACGCGGCCCATCCTGATCATTTATTTTGCGAATGTGCAAGCGGCTGCTCGCCAAGGGATACAATGTCGTCGAGATGCGGCTTGTTGCCTCGCTCTCTTCGGGCGCATCGGCGGCAATGGCGAGCTGCTGATGCTTCGCTTGGGTCGGACGATGCTTGTAGCTTGAAGCGGATAGCTTTGATCGACCGGAGGATGCGCGCTGGCTCGCTGCCTTGCGTGAAGGCGCCTTGCTGCGCTTCGAGGCGTCAGCCGCATATTTTTTAATGGCCAAGTGCGAAGTTCTGGCATCGACAGTTGCCGAAGTAAGCGCCAGACCCACACTGATCAGCAGGGGAGCGTAGAATTGAGTTTTCACGTTGATAAGATAAGTTATTGAAATTAATTAAATAAAGCAATAATTAACTCTATCCTTGTGTCATTGTACGGTTTTTTTTCGTATTTGCCAATTATAGGTAAGTATTTTTTTATTTATAATACCTATTCCACAATATTGAATATTGATTATCTACTGAGTTTGAATGGAGAAATAGGTTGCAAGCGGAAATGGTGGTGGATTTATTAAGAGGCGCCCAGGAGGTGCTGGTCGAGCAGGATTTGGTCAAAAAACTTGAAGAAAAACGGCCGCTTAGAATCAAGGCAGGGTTCGATCCGACCGCGCCCGATCTGCATCTGGGACACACGGTGCTGATCAACAAGCTGAAGCAGTTCCAGGACTACGGGCATGAGGTGCTGTTTCTGATCGGCGATTTTACCGGCATGATCGGTGACCCGACCGGCAAAAATGCGACACGCAAGCCGTTGACCCGTGACGAAGTGATCGAAAACGCCAAGACCTATGAAGAGCAAATCTTCAAGATTCTCGATCCGACCAAGACCCTGGTCATGTTCAATTCGAGCTGGATGAATGCGATGTCGCCGGCCGAGCTAATTCAGTTGGCCGCCAAGCATACGGTTGCGCGAATGCTCGAGCGCGACGATTTCAGCAAGCGCTATAAAGGTGGGCAGCCGATCGCGATCCATGAGTTTTTGTATCCGTTGATTCAAGGTTATGACTCGGTCGCGATGAAGGCGGATGTCGAATTGGGCGGGACCGATCAGAAGTTCAATCTGCTCGTCGGGCGTCAGTTGCAGGAGCTTTACGGGCAAAAGCCGCAGGTCGTGATCACGATGCCGATTTTGGAAGGGCTGGATGGCGTCAACAAGATGTCCAAATCGCTGAACAACTATATCGGTATCACCGATGCGCCCGACGATATGTTCGGCAAGATCATGTCGATTTCGGACGAATTGATGTGGCGTTATTTCGAATTGCTCAGCTTCCGTCCGATGAGCGAAATCAGGCAGTGGCGTCAGGAATGCCAGTTGGGTGCCAATCCGCGTGACTACAAGGTATTGTTGGCGCAGGAAATCATCGAGCGGTTTCACAATGCCTCCGCGGCGCAAAAAGCGCTCGAAAATTTCGAGGCCAGATTCCAGCGCGGTGCAATGCCTGACGAAATCGAAGAAAAGGAAATCAAGATCCAGGGCGACCGTTACGGCATCGCCAATCTATTAAAAGACGCGGGCCTGACCGGCAGCACGTCCGAAGCGATCAGGGTGATCAACCAGGGCGGAGTCAAGATCGACGGGGAGAAAGTTTCCGATCCCAAATTGGAAATCGCCGTGGGCACGAATCACGTCTATCAGGTAGGTAAAAGAAAATTCATGAAGGTCAAGCTGGCCAATTGAAAGTGATTGTAATCCGGCGGCAGCGAGTTTATATGAAAAATCAATGTGTTGCCGGATTAGTGTTTGGGTTTTGCAAAAAGTCGTCACAAAGATTTAACAAAAAGCTTGCGCGGTCAGAAAAAGTGCGTATAATGCGCATCTCTTTCAGCGGCAACGCTTGAAGATGAAAGGAAGCTCAAGGGGTTTTGCAAGAAACCGAAACGGAAGTGTTGACAAATTGATGT
>Ga0207968_100033_pt1 | contig 56857 bp, 42 predicted proteins | sample LakWasMet21_HOW5_2_FD_183867 | JGI IMG/M metagenome (GOLD analysis project Ga0207968, IMG submission 183867) | Freshwater sediment methanotrophic microbial communities from Lake Washington under simulated oxygen tension - Sediment Metagenome... | ecosystem: Environmental > Aquatic > Freshwater >...
CTACCAGCATGGCCTGGTCAGCGGCACAAATGGCGGGTAGCGGAATCATGGCAGGGGGAGCCTCGGCCGCTGGAGGCGCGCAGGCTCTCATGGCCGCCGTCTCGAAGGCCAACGATAATGTGGCAAATGGCACTGACATTCTTTCGAACTTCGGCCGACCATCAGATGGAAGTAGTTCGTCCGGTGGCGGCACAAATTATGCGCAAGCCGCTGGTTTTGCCAATGCCGGCTCATCCGAATCAAATATGTTGAAATCAGCCACCAAGGTCGCCGGTATAGTCGGTCGAATCGCAGCCGACGCAACAGCTAACTTGGCTCAAGGTGCCACAGAAGTCGCCAAGGAAAAGGCGACCAGCATCAAAGAAGCGGGAATGGATCGGATTGCCGATACCACAGGCGGAAAAATCGCAGCCGCCATTAGAGGGCAGGGCAGTATCGCCCCAACATTTGATGGAAACACCCTGGCCTCAGCAAAATCGAGCGACGCCGATCAAGAGTCGGAAGTAGCCGTCTTCCGCGACCGCGATAATAATCGCGTTAACCTATAGGAGTTCTGATGTTCATTGATCTACCTCCACAAATGCAAGAGCGCGTTGTCTGTTCGATCTCGGCCGCCGTAAAGTATGAAGTTCCTGCGAACATTATGTTGGCAGTCGCTGAGAAAGAAGCGGGTAAACCGGGGCAGTGGGTGCGCAATAAGAACGGTACCCATGACGTAGGCCAGATGCAGTTCAACACATCGTACCTGCGCGATCTGACCCGGTACGGGGTCACGGCAAACGATGTAGCGGCAGCCGGCTGCTATTCGTTCGATCTGGCCGCCTGGCGATTGCGGATGCATATTCGTAACGACAAGGGCGACCTATGGACGAAATCCGCTAACTACCACTCGCGCACACCGCGATACAACGCCGTGTACCGCGCCGATTTGATACGCAAGGCGTCGAAGTGGGCTGAGTGGCTGGAAGCCCGTTTTGTGACGTTGGACGTGACCCAAAAGGTCGCAGCAGTCTTGATGCCGATCCAGCCGGGCAAAGTGCAAGAAATCGCGCAGCAAGTACCGTCCGCGCCGGCGAAGCCGCGGATAACAATGGCTCAATCTACCGCCGTCTCCAGTTATGTACCCAGGCAAATTACCTTCAACGACAACCAGAACCAGACCCGCACCGAGTAACGTAGGGACAGGGAAAACTGGTTTCAGGGGATGAGTCTTATTGGCCAGTTTTTAGTCAATTTGACTTAACTTGAGAAAGGACAGAGGGTTAGGACAAATTGCGACGAATTAATGACAGAGTTATCCACATATTTTGTGGATAGATTTGCCGAACGCTTTTCTTTTCCTGCTCATTGCATGGATTGCCACCTTGTTCCATAAAACGGCCTTTTTCAACACAATCGACCCGTTGCAGCCATTCGTCCCACCCTACCAGATATTGGCTCTGCAACAAAAAGCTGACGTTTTAAGGGCGGGACAATCTCAAGTACCGAAGAAGGTACGGCCTTGTGGCTTAAGATTTGTTACGAGCGCGGAAAGTCCCAGAATGCATAATGCATAGATCTTTCGATTTCGTGAATTTCCTTAATCATCGCTCCAGCCTTCTCAGGATGGAGTTTTCCTTGTTTTTCAGCGGCTCTGATAGCATTGATCGACTTCTTTCGCTCTTCGTACCTTTCTCGATTTAGTTTTAGTCCATCAATGAAAAGCTTGGAGGTAACTTTGAAGATTGCCTCGTAATCTATGCAGAGCTCAATGAAGGGCTTGACTCTGTTCGTCACATCCGTCCAGTCCTTACTTTGATCGGCGATCCGATCAAAGTCACACGGCTTGATGATTATGTTGTTCTTTGGGATATGGCTGCCTTCAACGCTACAGTCTTGGTAAATCTTGCGAGCGAGTTCTGAGCAGTACGAGAAATTCTTTGCAGGCTTCTTGCTAGGCAGAATTTTATAGGGTTGTTCGATGTAGAAGGCACATCTTTGCTGCATAGCCTCTCGATGTTCCTTTTCGATCTTGTTAAATCTGATGACTCGCCAATCATCTTCGACATCCGAAAGAACTTCGGAAATCAGTCGATTGGAAACGCCAGGGTCGGGTATGGCGTCTATGCAGATGAAGTCGGCATGCACGAGTGCTACATGACTTGACCGTGCGTTGAGATAGAAAGCTTTCTGTGATTTCGCCAGTGCTTTTGATCTATTCGATGTTCCCGTCATAAGGATGACGTCCCCTGTCTCCAACTGATCATTGAACGCTTTCAATTGCTGCATGAAAGGACTATCTTCTCCTCGGACGATAGACCGGAAGATTCCCCGATGTGCTTCGGGGACGCCACTGACTGCTGCCATCATGCCTAGTTGAGCATCGGACATTGCTCTAATTTGAGCAATAGCCTCTTTGCTCTTTTGCTCGGACGCCATAGTCTGAAAAACTTCTGCAGCAGCAGCGTTTCTGGCGATATCGCGTAGGTTCTTCATTAATTCCCTCATTATTTAAATCTAGATCCCCCCAATCCTTGACCGCCAGCCGCATGGCGTTACCATGCTGTGTTACTCCAGGCTTGCATCTCAGCTTGATGGCAGCCTTGCGTACGTCAAGCTCCTTGATCCAAGCGATGCTAATTGTCGTCATGCCGTCGCGGAGACTTGGTTCGGATGAACATTGCCATAGTAATCGGTCGAACGTCTTTCGCGCGGCCAAATGTTAGAAGTAGCCGTCGTACAGCGTTGCTTTCAAAGCCGCCTGTAGGAATAGAGAATTCGATGTGCCCATCCAAATGCCTGGCCAACATAGTCGTTGACCACTCTCTGTGCATACTTTCCTCTACGCGCTTCAATTCCATAGCCAGTTGGCTTGCCCGCGTATTACCATCTCTGTCATGGATGGCCTTCGTAATATCATTAATCACCCTCCTTATCCGGCCGAACTTGCCAGCCACTCGTGCTTGGAAGCCGGCATGCCAATCCAGTATGATAGGAAAAGCGATCGAATTGGCAACATCTATTATAGGCTGCCATGTCGCATCGGGCTGCGATGCTTTGGCAGCACGAGTGTGCGCATGGAGATGTTGCCAATGTAATGAAATGTCAGTATAGACCACCGACCCGGTCAGCCCCGCCAGGAACATCGCGATTTCAAGATTAAAGCCCTTTACGATCCGTAGCTGCGCGCCCTCCTCGCCAGGGGCGACCGGTTGCAGCAGCGCATAGGGATCATTCGCGAGCTGCGCCTTCATCTCTGCCACAATGAGATTGATCTGTTCTCCGTTGAGCCCTGGAGAATGTTGCCGCACATATTCCTGCAGCGATGACTCAGGCAACCGTTTAATAGACCGTTCCAGATCATCGTCAGCCAGCTTTCTGAACTGTTCCATGTCATTGTCGTCGAACTTCCAGTTTGCCGTGCGTTCTTTCGCCATATGCCATACCGTCCTCCTGAACTCATCATTGAAGTCGGTTGGGTCCGCGACCAGATGGACAATTCCGGCATGGATGTACGGCTCCAGAATCAACAGCAGTAGGACATTCTTTAGGGTTTGCTCCTTGTGCTGCACCGGCGATTGTACCGGGCTGTATTCTCTCCTGATATGGGTCGAATTGACGAACGGGTGAGGGAGGATAAGTTCGTCGATGTAAGCAAGCCAGCCCGTAACATTGGCTGCTACTGTGCGCGGATCTAGAGCTCCCAAATAAACTGCGCGGAATGTATCTCGGTCAGGCCGCGGCAGCAAATTTGCGATGTCAGTATCGATCGACCACAGGCTCGCGAATGTCTCGTGAATGCGTTTTACCTGCTCGTCGCTCAACTCGCGTCGTACATCATCCCAAGTCTTACCATTATTAAGCTCTAAAATATTAGAGACCGCACGGCAAAACATGAGATTACGTTCGCGTACGTTACAGACTGTCCAAGACGGCCTGTCGTGCTCCGGCACGTCCTTGCAGCACTTCTTGTACTTGCGCCCGCTGCCGCAGCCGCAGAGATCGTTCGGCCCTAGCGCTAATGATCGCACCTCCTTCTGCAGGTACTGATGCGCGACCGATGTACGACCGAATTCATCCTGATAATAAGTCGAACCATCTGCACGGCCGACATAAATTTCACCGCCAAATTGCCAAAGATCATCGCGGGGCAACAAAATCTTACCGATTGCGTCCCATTCCCCGGCATACATCCGCTCTGGATACAGCCATTCCTTGTCTCCTGCGGCGACGTACTTGCGTGCCCTGCGCTTCAAAAGATAATTTATCGCGACAACTTCATCGCGTGTCAATTTTCGGGTTCGTATGAATGCGTCCGTTCGCACCAGACTCTGTCCCCGGTATCGGGCATTCGTCCGCGGTGCAGTCAACGTCACGCTAATAGGATGCTTTGCATACTCGAGATTAGTTAAGATAAGACAGTGATTGGCATCGAGCGCGAACACAGTTTGGGTCCCGATCAGTTCGATCGGTGGGTCGGCCGGATAGCTGCAGGCGATAGACTCCGGCGAGTATGCGGCGTTGTAGACAGTGACCGGGTGGTCGGTAACTATAAACTTCACGTCGGACTGCTCAGCCGAGACAATCTCGCGTACGCTCTCCGACCACATGGTGCAATGCATTTGGCGCAAACCTTGCATCTCCAACATGAGCTCAAGTTGCGTCAAATCGGGATATACCGATTTGATCCAGTCTAGCCCCTTTGGCGTACGTAGTTTTTGTGCATCGAGATATTCGAAGAAAGCCTGAAATAACTCATGAATAGATGCTAGATCATCACCGGAAAAAGAACGCACCGCTTTTGCTCCTTTGTTGTCAATCTCCTCGAATAAGTAGCGTTCAATCTCGTCATTCAATATAGTTCCGAATTGAGTGGTATAAAGATCGTTTAAACAGAAACAACTCTTTGGAGATGGTGGCGTCGAGACCTCACGGCCGACCGGCACAATTCGGCCATCGGGCAATTGCTTTTTAAGAGGATCAAGATCGAGTAAGTAAAATTTGGCCTTATCCTCGGTGAAAAATCGCCGCTGATACCAGATAGGAACGTAGTGGTTATTCCGTTTGAGTTGTTGATCTGTCAACGTTAGCTCCAGATTATCGGGTTATAGACAAGGTAACGGTTTTATGCATGCAGCCTAACCACATCATAGCATTACCAAATTAGCTATCTTAAGCAGTGCAAACGACTTCTGAAAATGACACAAACACTAACTTTCGGCTATCCCTCTAATTCTTATAACTCTCCCTTGAAACTTATCTCTGAATAACTCATACTGCGACTGAGTTTTCGGAGGCTTTATGCTCGTCGGTTATGCCCGTGTTTCGACGCAAGACCAAAATCCCGCCCTGCAGCTGGATGCGCTGAAGGCCGCAGGCTGTGAAAAGCTGTTTGTCGAAAAAGCGTCCGGCGCCCAGCGCGATCGGCCGGAGCTATTGGCCGCGCTGGACCCTCTCAGGGCAGGGGACAGCCTGGTGGTCTGGAAACTCGACCGTTTGGCCCGTTCCCTGAAGCAACTGATCGAAACGGTAGAGCTACTGGAAAGCCGGAGTATTGGGCTCCGCTCGCTGACCGAAGCGATCGATACCACGACCGCCGGCGGCAAATTGGTGTTTCATGTGTTCGGCGCCTTGGCGGAGTTCGAACGTTCGATCATCCGCGAACGCACCAAAGCCGGTCTGGATGCGGCTCGCGCACGCGGTAAAAAAGGCGGACGTCCCCCGGCCTTAGCAGCCAAGGACCTCGCGGCCGCTAAAGCGATGCTGTCCGATCCGGAGATTACGATGGAAGAGGTCGCCAAGCGGCTCAAGGTTGCTCCTTCCACTCTGTACCGGCATATGCCAGGGGGCAGAGGAGCTATTCAGGAGACTGAGCCATGCTGACACCGGTCGCCTACCTCGAAGCGAAGGATGCCAGCCGAAATATTCACCGCGCCTATTCGATTGCCTACGGCCAAGACCTCTTCGGCAACTGGGTCGTGGAAACCACTTATGGGCGCATTGGCGGCAAAGGACGAACCATTGTGACCATGGTCAGCAACGAAGATGAAGCGCTCCAATACGTGCAAAAAGCGCTTAAGCGCCGACAATCCGCTCCAAAACGCATCGGCGTCGCGTATAAGATCCGTACCCTACGGGATTCAGATCAATGACCGAGCTCTCTAGGCGCTGCACAAGCAAGATTCCAAGACCATGACCTCCTCAAACACCCCACCAGCGGTTACCCAGGAACTGGCTCCGCTTTTTAGCGATATCGCCGCCATTATCCAGCAATCCCGGCAGCAGGTGCAGCTGGCCGTGAACAGTGCGATGGTACAGTGCTACTGGCACACCGGCCGGCTCATTGTCGAACATGAACAGCAGGGACAGGCCCGCGCGGCTTACGGCAAACGCCAACTGGAGGTGCTCTCCGAACAATTGACGACGGAATTCGGCAAGGGGTTTGATGCCAGCAATCTGCGCAATATGCGCCGCTTTTACTTGATGTTTCCGATTCGGGAGACGGTGTCTCTCAAATTGAGTTGGTCGCATTACAATGTCTTGGCGCGCGTCGAAAACGCCAACGCCAGAAATTGGTATCAACAGGAAGCGATTCAACAGCACTGGAGTGTACGCACACTGGATCGGCAAATCAGCAAGCTCTATTACGAACGTCTGCTGTCCAGCCAGGACAAAGCGGCGGTTCAGGCCGAAGCGGAACAAAAAATCACCGAGACGGAACCACTGGCGTTATCCGCCAAGGATTATCTCCGCGATCCTTATATCCTCGACTTCCTGAACCTGCCCAGCCAGCGGCTTTTGGAATCCGATCTGGAACAAGGCCTACTCGACAACCTGCAGGCGTTTTTGCTGGAACTGGGTAAAGGCTTCGCGTTGGTGGCCCGGCAGCAGCGTATTCGGACCGAAGACCAGGACTTTTATATCGATCTGGTGTTCTATCACTTCAAACTGAAATGTTTTTTACTGATTGATCTGAAGCTCGGCAAACTGACCCACCAGGATGTCGGCCAGATGGACAGCTATGTACGCATTTACGACCAACAGCAACGGGCCGCGGACGATAATCCCACGATCGGCCTGATTCTGTGCAGCCAGAAAAGCGAAGCGGTGGTGAAATATTCGGTGCTGACCGATAGCGAGCAGCTGTTTGCGGCCAAATATTTGCCTTACCTGCCGAGCGAAGCAGAGCTGAAACGTGAACTGGAACTCGAACGGCTTAAAGTGCAAGCGCAATTGCTGAGTAGAGCGGATGAGGCAAAGCAAGGCCATATGGAATAGTTCAGAAAGAGTATCTTGATAAAAGGGAAGAGGCACCGGCCAAAGGCTACGCGACGTCAAACAGGATATGATCTCAAAATCCATAGTCCGAAAAATCAGCCATTAGTAATGGATAGATTTTATTGGCGTTGACAGGCAAAAGTCGACCCATTGCGGTCTATCGTCCAATCTGATTCAATAGTGTCGATTTGATCCTTAGCAGCCATTGTTGCAATCACAGATGATATACAGAAACCCTTTATTACTAGACACCCCAAGAACCGCGCGTATTGACTGAAGAAAGGATCGAATTTTGCCAGTCTTCCTGAACGTATTCCCTCTAAAAATCCCCGAAGTAGAGCTTGAAGCTCGCCAAGTCCCCTATGACAAGGAGACGCTGGACGGCTTTCGCGAGAAGCACGGATCGACGCACTCATTCCGCCGGCAGGGCGACAACATTCTGATCTTCTCGGGGGACGGCACATTCCCCACATCTGGCACACCGCACACAATCGCGCTCAAGGATAACTTCGGCATCTTCTGCTCGCTGGTCAAGGACGGACTGACACGGCATCTTGCTGGACTGGGCCGTAACCCGTCCGGCTTCAATCCCATCGAGCTGGTGAGCACCAAGCCGGAAGACAATCTTCTGGTCCCGATTCTTGGAGATGCGTACCCGTTTAAGGTCTGCGCTAAATACTCAATCGACACCCGCACTGTTCAAGGTCATCCATGCCTCGTCATTGATTGCACAACGCGCCTGTTAATCAAAGAGAACGGCCTATTCTTCCTTAACGCCGGCTTCGATCTTGTAGGCCGATACGTCGTTACCGAGCAGGACGACGGATACAAAAAGCTTCTGGGATCAGTGAGCGCCAGTAAGGGTGAAACGCTCTATGTCACGCGGCCTGACGGGCAGGCCGTGCAAGTCAATGCGAAAGACGTTTATCTTGAGGCTAGCCGGACGAATTTCGATGAGTACATTCTGTATACTCACGGCGCGAAGAAGGATGCAATCGTCGAACGCATCCGGCAATCCGTTTCCATATTTAATGGCGGCGAGAACAAGAAGGACCGAATTGATACGCTTAAGAAGTACATACAGTCGAAGACCATTCCGCTAATCGACGGAAGGCGCATCGAGATCGAGGACTCACCAGACATCCAGAAGATCTGCGGACAGATGCAGAAGCCGGTGTTTATCTTCAACGACAACGGTGAGAAGGATTGGGCCGAGAAGGGCCTGACTCAGTACGGCCCCTATACGAAGCGTACCTTCGACAGGAACGATCCGTCGATCTGCGTGATCTGCGCCCAGCACGACAAGGGGCGCGTCGAGCAGTTCGTCCGAAAGCTCCTGAAAGGCATTTCGAACAGCAAGTATTTCAGCAGCGGCCTTGAAGGAAAGTTCGTGCTCGGAACCAGCCACGTCGAAGTGTTCGCGACGGCCACCGACAGCGTGGACGCATACAAGAATGCCATCCAGGCCGCTATCCGGAAGAAGGCGGATGACGGCGGGCGCTGGGACTTGGCACTCGTTCAGGTCCGACAGTCCTTCAAGAAGCTCCAGGTCACGGAGAATCCGTACTATCTCGGCAAGAGCCTTTTCTTCCTGCATCAGGTTCCGGTGCAAGATTTCACGATAGAGCTTCTTGCGCAATCCGATTATTCGCTCGGGTATTCGCTCAACAATATGGCGCTGGCCTGCTACTCGAAGATGGGCGGAGTCCCTTGGCTTCTCAAATCCTCGCCGACTCTCTCGCACGAACTCGTGATTGGCATCGGCAGCGCAAATATCGGGCAGGAACGCGGTGCCGACAATCAGCGGATTATGGGCATCACCACCGTCTTCTCCGGAGACGGCAGCTACATTGTTTCGAATACCTCGAAGGCGGTCGTGCCGGAAGCCTACTGCGAAGCGTTGACCGCTGTGCTCGGAGAGACGATAGAAAAGATTCAGAAGCGGATGAACTGGCAGAAAGGCGACACGATCCGCCTGATCTTTCATGCGCAGGTCAAGAAGTTCAACAAGGAAGAGATCGAAGGCGTCCGCGCCGTGATCGACAAGTACCGTGAATATCAGATTGAGTTCGCCTTCCTAAAAATCTCGGAGGATCATGGCCTGCATATGTTCGATTGCGCGACGGCCGGCGTACAGAAGGGACGGCTGGCTCCACTGCGAGGGAAGACGTTCAAGCTTTCCAAGCACGAAATGCTTGTCTACCTGATCGGCCAGCGCGAATTGCGGCAAGACACAGACGGACATCCGCGCGGCGTGATCCTTGATGTTCACAAGGACTCGACCTTCAAGGACATCACGTATCTGAGCGCCCAGCTTTACAGCTTCGCTTCGCATTCCTGGCGCAGCTACTTTCCCAATCCGATGCCGGTGACTATCAGCTATTCCGATCTAATCGCCCGGAATCTCGGATGGCTGAACCAGCTTCCGGGCTGGAACGACTCGGTGATGATCGGGAAGATCGGGCAATCCCAATGGTTCCTGTAGAAAAGGAAAACGCGTACCAGTTGCGCGAGTATCTGCACCGAAAAATGAGCGAGCGCGCACACGCCGACCCTTTCAAATCCTCCTTTCTGCATTTTCTGGGGCTGTCGAAGGACGGGACACCGTCCTTCGATTTTGCGACGATCTCCTTGTATCAGCGGTGCGCGATTGCGGGCCTCGGCGTTCTGGACGAAGCCGTTTCAAGTTTGGATGTCTCTCGCCTACTCGGCCAGGCCGCCAAGATCGACTCCACGCCGCGCCCGTGGGTCTCCGACATGTTCGGCGTCATGGCTGTGAAATGGCTGACCGAGCAGATGAACGACGCACGCATCGCCCAGGAGTTCGAGAACTGGATTTCAGGGTTTCTAGCTCAGCAGGTCAGCGGTGACCATCTCAATCTCTTAGAGAAAGATATAGCTGCGTATGTCCGCAGCAGCGACTCCGCCGTCTATACCAGTGCTTGCGTGCCGCTCTTTCTTCACTATCGAAAGATACAGCGAATCGACGATCATCAGATTCGCCTTTCCCTGATCAGCCGCTTCATGGCTGAGTTCCGGGCGCAGGCGCAAGAAGACGCTTCGACGGCGCTGTTGAGCCTGATGGTTTACGTCTTCGATCAGGTCAATCAGGACGTGGCCGTGGTGCCGCCAAAAGGCTGGAGCCTCGACGACCTTCTGGGATTTCTGGAGCATATCACCGTCGGCCTCAAGCGGTGGACATGGGAAGACGCGGGGCGCACGCGAGGTGCGGAACCTGTCAAGTGGCTGATAGAAAACGAATACCACGTTCAGAACATTCTCTATGTCCTACTCGCTCCGATCTTCAACGACATCGCGGACGAAGTTAACCTACAGCCCGTCGGGCAGAAGAATCCACGCATTGATCTCTACCTGCCGTCGCTGCATACGATCATTGAGGTCAAATACCGGAAAGACGTGAAGAAGTCCTTCCCGACGCTCATTGGCGAGATCGCCGAAGATGCGTCTCTCTATCGCGCCGACACGAAATACAAGGATGCGCAGATCGTCAGCTTCCTGTGGGATTGCACGCGTTCGACGCAGGAGCACGCGAAGTTCAAGGAAGGCGTCTTGAAGATTAACGGGATCAACGGATGTGTCGTGATCAGCGCGCCATCGACAATATAGCCAGATAAAGCTTCAAAACTGATTTTCGCAAGGTATCCCATCCCTATCGCCATCCATCTTCGTGCCGGGGCAGTTATCCAAGTAGAATTCGGCTTCTTCCAAGGAGGTCATCTGTGAACAATAGACTTTGCCTTGGCATTGGAAGTGTGGTTCGGCTATCTCCGGTTCCACTACTGACTGGGCCGTTGATTTGTCGACGATTTGAGCATGGCGATGTCCATACGTGTCGTAAACGTAAACCCCGCCACCGATCAGCAACACAAACAGAAACGGTAGGCTGCCCCATCGCTTTTGTGACCGAACAATTCTTTGTTTCGTTTCTTGATGTCGCCTACCGTATGGGGCGGGTCCTGATGGCGATGGACGTCTTCTCGCTAAAGGTTCCAGCATCAGCTGTTTGGGTACCCCTTCGATGCGGGCGTGAATAGCGCGGAGTTTGCCGCTGGCATTGGCTTCTGTCTGATAATGGAAAATATCACCCACCACCGGAGGGCGGCTCATCCCTTGCAAGGCGGAAATATGGATGAAGATGTCGTTGCCGCCGGTGTTGGGTTGGATGAATCCGAAACCTTTGTCGTCGATCCATCGAACCAGTTTGCCAGTTTCTGTTTGCATAAGGGGGCGTTGCCGAGGTTGGTATTGATCCGTAAGTATAGGCGGTATCGACTGGATGAAAAGCTCCGTCAAGAGCCGACTCGAATGCCTATTTCTTGGTCAACTTAAGCCTGCGCCCCGAAAACCTGGATTTAAGAGACCCGGCAGGCATGATAGCCGAACGGGATCTACATTCTGAGGCCAAGAAGCTCACGCGGCCGGCGGCATTGTGGCCTGACCGACATAGGAAGGTTTTGAATACCAAGGCTTTTGAAGATTGTGCCAAAAAAAATTTCCACTATTTTAGAAATAAGCACTACCAATCAATATTGATTAGTAATGATTTAAGCTGCTCTATTCTGGTTTAGTACTATAATAGTGCTCGCATAGCATAAATCCCATTTAAATTCAGCACCGAGTGAAAAACGATGGAAGACAGATGGTTATCCGTGGAAGAAATTTGTGATTACCTCGGTGTAAAACGGGACGCGGTTTACAAGTGGATCAACGACAAATCGATGCCCGCTCATCGCGTGGGACGTTTGTGGAAATTCAAGAAAGAAGCGGTCGATGCCTGGATCGAAGGAGGCGGTGCGTCCGGTGACACTCCCAAAGAAAACGTAGGTAGGGATTCGAAAAAATGAAAAAGGAGTCATTATCGAAAATCGCAACAACGCAAGGAAGGAAAGTCTATGCCATCGACTTGTTCTGCGGCGCTGGTGGATTGACGCATGGTCTCGCGAAGTCTGGCATAGAAGTTCGGCTTGGTGTGGACATCGATCCGGCTTGTGAATACCCCTATGTCGCCAACAACAACGCCAGGTTCCTGCTAAAATCGGTGGAAGAGCTGGAAGCCAGCGAATTGGTGTGTCACTACCGAAAGAACGGCATCAAACTACTGGCTGGTTGCGCTCCGTGCCAGACCTTTTCCACCTACAATCAGAAAGCGACGGAATCCGATAAACGTTGGTGGCTTCTGCTTCAGTTTTCGAGACTCGTAAATGAGCTCTCTCCGGATCTGGTGACTATGGAGAACGTTCCACGATTGATCGAACAGAACGTTTTCGACGAATTCGTAGCCAACCTTGAAGACAACGGATACTCGGTTGCGTATCAGGTCGTTAATTGCGCCGAATACGGTGTTCCTCAACAGCGCAACCGTTTGGTTCTACTGGCATCCAAGCTCGGACCTATCACGCTTCTATCCCCGCAGAAATTTGGCAAGAGGCCGAAAACCGTCAAAGAGGCAATTGGAAATCTACCTCCTATAGAAGCAGGAACGAGTCATCCGAAAGATCCTTTACATCAGTGTGCGACTCTTTCGGAAATAAATATGCGCAGAATCAAAGTTTCCAAGCCAGGGGGAACTTGGAGAGATTGGCCAGAAGATTTAGTGGCCGACTGCCATAAGAAAATATCGGGGAAAACATACCCAAGCGTTTATGGTCGTATGACATGGAATGATCCCGCACCCACGATGACGACCCAGTTCTTCGGGTTCGGCAATGGCCGCTTTGGGCACCCGGAGCAAAACAGGGCGATTTCACTTAGAGAAGGCGCGATCCTGCAAAGTTTTCCAAAGAGTTACAAGTTTGTTCGACCTGGTGAACAGGTATGTTACAAATCCATAGGAAGATTGATCGGAAATGCCGTTCCTGTCACGCTCGGAGAGGTCATCGGAGCCAGCTTGTTGTCGCATATTTCCGCAGTAACCAAAAGAGCGTATCGGTCAAGACTGAAGAGTTGGTCACAATGACAACAACCAACACATATTCGACGGACGGTACCCTTCGATTCGGTGCCGTTCCAGAGCCAGGTCAACTCGTCGAAGTCAGGCGTCGTCAATGGGTGGTGACCGATGTATCCAGCGGAGCCTTGTCTCCATCGAGTAACGGCGGCCAACACCTCGTTGGTCTGTCATCGCTGGACGAAGATTCCATGGGTGAAGAGATACAAGTCGTCTGGCAGATGGAGGCCGGAGCTCAGGTCCTGGAAAAGGCGGGCCTGCCGTCGATCACAGGCTGGGACAATAACGATCGACTGGAAGCCTTTCTCGACGCCGTTCGCTGGGGAGCCGTCACCAACGCGGATCGCTCCTTTCTGCAATCGCCTTTCCGGAGCGGGATAACCATCGAGGACTACCAGCTCGATCCATTGGTTCGAGCGGTCGAGATGGCCCGCGTCAATCTCCTCATCGCGGACGACGTCGGCTTGGGTAAGACGATCGAGGCGGGGCTGGTCATACAGGAGCTACTCGTGCGACATCGTGCCAGGACCGTGTTCGTCGTTTGTCCCGCCAGCCTGCAGGTCAAATGGCAGACAGAGATGCAGGAAAAATTCGGCCTCGAGTTTCGGATCGTCGACACCGACTACGTTAAGCGCCTCCGTCGTGAGCGTGGTATCCACGTGAATCCCTGGACGTCCTATCCACGACTCGTCACCTCGATGGACTGGATGAAGAGCGGTGAGGGGTTACGCTTGTTGAAGGACGTCCTCCCTCATCACATAACTTACCCACGCAAATTCGACATCCTGGTCGTCGATGAGGCACACAACGTAGCACCGGCGTCGGCTTCCATGTATGCGCTTGAAAGCCAAAGAACGCGATTGATTCGATCGCTCGCCCCTCATTTTACCCATCGGCTGTTTCTGAGCGCCACGCCCCACAACGGATATCAGGAGTCGTTCACCTCGTTGCTGGAGTTGCTGGACGATCAGCGGTTCGCCAGGACGGTGATGCCGGACGAAAAACAACTTCATCGCGTCATGGTTCGCCGTCTGAAGAGCGATATCGTCGACGCGAACGGCAAACCGGTGTTTCCGGTGCGTAAGCTCGAAGGTCTCGAAATCGACTACTCCGAGGATGAGCGCCAGATCCACGCCTTGCTCGGAGAATACACGGCCGACCGTTCGAAGAGCGTCAAAGGCACGCGCTTCGAATATGGAACCGATTTCGTTCACATGCTTCTCAAGAAGCGCCTCTTTTCCTCGCCGATGGCTTTCGCGCTCACACTGGCGAAACATCGGGAAACTCTCGAGCGCGGCAAGCCAAAAGGCGATCGCGACACCATGGACGATCGCATTCTGCGCAAGGCGATCCTGAAAACCGAAGAGGAGTATTCGGACGATTCGCTGGTCGAAGAAGCCCAGCACGAAGCGGTCGAGGTGGTGGGTGAACTCGCACCACCTCTGTCACGCGAGCAGAGAGACATGCTCGACCGTCTCTCCGCATGGGCGGAGAAAGCACGCAACCGTGTCGACTCGAAAGCCAAGGCCATTCTCGACTGGCTCGAGAACCATCTGAAGACGGATGGATTCTGGAATGGAAAGCGCGTGATTCTGTTCACCGAATACCGGGCCACCCATTCGTGGCTCCACCAGATTCTCACGACCAACGGCTACGGCGGAGATCGATTGATGTACCTACACGGAAGCATGCCGCCGGAAGAGCGCGAGTCGGTAAAAGCCGCGTTCCAGGCGCATCCGGACACTTCAAAGGTCCGCATCCTGCTCGCTACCGATGCGGCCTCTGAAGGCATCGACCTGCAGAACCACTGCAACTACCTTATCCATATCGAGATTCCGTGGAACCCGAATGTCATGGAACAGCGCAACGGTCGTATAGATCGTCACGGTCAGAAGGAAGGCGCGGTTTTCATCTGGCATCCGGTGGGGAAAGGTTTCTCCGCGAGAGCCGCCGACGGATCCGCCAAGCCCGGCGATGTCGCGGGCGATCACGAGTATTTGATGCGTGCCGCCCTCAAGATCGACACGATCCGGGAGGATCTCGGAAGCGTCGGGCCGGTCATCGCCAGGCAGATCGAGGAGGCCATGCTCGGCAGGCGCAACGAATTGGATACCGTATCGGCAGAGGCTAAAGCCGCCAAGGCGAGAAAATTCGTCACGGCGGAAAAACGTCTTCAGGAACGCATCGCCCGCCTGCACGAGAGGCTCATGGAAGCTAAGAACGATTTCCATCTGTCTCCAGAACACATTTCGCGTGCCGTCGAGGTCGCGTTGGATCTAGCCGAAAAGCCACCGCTTAAGCCCATCGCGGCCAATAATGGCGAAAACGGAAGCATTTTTGAAGTGCCCGTCCTGCCCGGCTCCTGGGGCAGAGCCACCGTTGGACTGGAACATCCGCATACCGGCGTTCGTCGCCCGATCACCTTCGATCACGAAGTCGCCAAAGGAAGGGACGATGTCGTCCTGGCCCATCTCAATCACAGGCTGGTGCAGATGTGTCTGCGCTTGCTTCGCGAGCAGATATGGAAGCTCGACGACGTCAAGCGACTTCACCGCGTGGCGGTCCGCACCGTGCCCGACAGCGAGTTGAGTGTCCCGGCAGTGGCCGTCTGGTCGCGTTTGGTGATCACCGGTGGAGACCACCACCGTCTTCACGAAGAGCTGACCATCGCCGGTGGCGAATTAGAACACAAACGGTTCGCTCGTATCACCCAAGTCGGCAAACTGGAAGCTCTAATCACCAAAGGCTCTCCAATCGAACCCGATAGGGCGCTGTTCGATGTGCTGAAAGACAGGTTCGAGCGCCACGAAGACGCTCTCATGGCCGCCGTCGAAGCAAGATCCAGAGACCGCTTGAAATATCTCGAGAACACGCTCGACAGGCGCATGAAAAGCGAAATCGCCGACGTCCGAACCGTTTTGGACGAACTCGAAGCGAGTATACGAAAGGAACTGAAAGAAGATGGCAAAGCCATTCAGCTCGATATCTTCAGTGACGAAGAATTGGGACAAATAAAGAAAGACACGCAAGCGCTCGGATCTCGTTTGGCGCGTATTCCGGAAGAACGCGAAGAGGAAAAGGCCGTCATCGAGAAACACTATGCCAACCCCGTGGATCGCACCTTCCCTGTGGCCGTCGTGTTCTTGGTTCCAAGATCACAATCAGGGGGAAAGCAATGAAATGGCAAGAGTATCAGGAAGCTGTTGCCGTTTTCTACGAACAGTTGGAAGGGTTTGGAAACGTTTATCGCAATGTCTATCTGCCTGATCTTGTCACGGGACAGCGGAGACAAGTTGACGTAATAATCGAATTGGCCGAACGGGGTCATTCGTTGCGCATGCTCATCGACGCCAAGTTTCATGCTGAGGCACTTGATGTAAAAGATATCGAGGAAGTCGCCGCACTTTCAAAAGCAGTCGGTGCAAACAAGACAATCATTGTCGCGGCGAATGGATTTACTTCGCCAGCGAAAATCAAGGCGGAATTTATCCAGTGCGACTTGATAACTCTGACCATAGAGGAAGCTCTGGATCTCATCGTCCATGACAAATGGAAAATGTGCCCGGTTTGCAACGCCGACTGCATAGTCCTCGACCAGGAGGGTATGACGCAGTTCGATAATGGTTTGATTTTCTGGTGGCTGGCCGGGCAATGCCGTGGATGCAAATGTGGTCGGGTACATTGCCAAGATTGTGGACAAAAAATGTACATAGAAATCGGCAAATCCCTGGTGTGTGGTTGTGGTCATGAGTGGCGCAGCACCGATGAAGGAGTTGCCATCGAACTCTTCAAGGAAGAACCCCAATGGTGAAGAATCTATCCAAACACGCCGAATGGCTCTCCCTGATCGAGATCTCCGGTCCGTTCCTGACCGTTTCCATGCTGGACAAGGCGTTCCCGCAAGGGCTGGAAGCGGTGGAAACTCCGCGACGCCAGAAACTCAGGGCCGCTTACGAGGAATGGCGTGAAGCAGTGGACCAGGAAGACAAACTGTTGCCGGAATTGCACCGTGAATGGGTCCGTCTGGTGCTGACGGAAATGCTCGAATACGACCACGAATCCCTCGTCCACGCGGGCGACTGGCCGGACGAACTACCGAGCGTTTCGTCCCAGGAACACGCCGGGACTTTCAAACCCGACTGGATCGTCCGCTCTCCCGCAGACGGAAAGCCGCGCCTGTTCATCGCCGTTCTGCCTCCGGACACCGATCTCGAGTCGGTCCAGCGAGGTGACGGTTGGCCCGTTTCACTCCAGGAGCGCATGACTCTGCTCTGCCGCGCCCATGGCATGCGCGTGGGGCTTTTGATCGACGGCGAACGTTGGATGCTGGTCAACGCGCCGATCGGCTCTACCTCCAGTCAGGCGTCGTGGTACGCCCGCCTCTGGTTCCAGGAGCCGATCACCCTGAAGGCATTCCAGTCATTGCTCGGTGTCCGGCGCTGTTTCGGCCCGCTGGAAGAGACCCTGGAATCGCTCCTTGACGAATCCCTCAGGCATCACGAAGAGGTCACGGACACTCTCGGAGAGCAGGTCCGCCGTGCGGTCGAGGTTCTCGTGCAGTGCCTCGACAAGGCCGATGAAGACCGCAACCGAGAACTCCTCCGCGACGTGAGACCCGCCGAGCTCTACGAAGCGGGTTTGACGGTCATGATGCGACTCGTCTTTGTCCTCTGCGCCGAGGAACGTGGCTTGTTGCTGCTTGGAGACGAGGTTTACGATCAATGCTACGCCGTGTCGACATTGCGCGGACAACTCTCCGAAGAAGCTGCTAAGCATGGACCGGAAGTGCTCGACCGCCGTCACGACGCCTGGGCGAGGCTGCTCGCCGTCTTTCGGGCCGTCTATGGCGGTATCGAGCATGAAAGCCTGCGGCTGCCAGCCTTGGGCGGCTCGCTGTTCGATCCCGACCGTTTTCCGTTCCTGGAGGGCCGGGCCAAAGACACCGGTTGGCGGGACACATCGGCCGCGCCGTTGCCGATCGACAACCGCACCGTGCTGCTGCTCCTGAATTCGTTGCAGATTTTGGAACAGTCCGGCGGAGCGCTGCTACTGTCATACCGTGCGCTCGATGTCGAGCAGATCGGGCATGTTTACGAAGGCCTCCTCGAACACACCGTGGCTCGCGTTCCCCGCGTAACCCTGGGTCTACAGGGGTCACAGAAGGCGAAGAATCCTAACATGGCTCTCGCGGAGCTAGAATCGGCACGGCTTGACGGGGAGGCGGCGCTCGTCAAATTGGTTCTGGATGTCACCGGACGGAGCGAATCGGCCATCAGGAACGGCCTTTCGAAACCCTCCGACGATACGCTCTTCGGCCGAGTGTTAGGTGTCTGCGGTGGAGACACCGCATTGGCCGATCGTATCCGCCCCTTCACGAACCTGCTCCGCACCGACGCCTGGGACGATCCGATCGTCTATCGCGACAATTCGTTCATGGTCACCCTCGGGGCCGACCGGAGAGAGACAGGCACCCACTACACACCGAAATCCCTCACCGAAAGTATCGTCACCACCACGCTGGAACCGGTGGTGTACGTCGGCCCTGCCGAAGGAAAGCCCCGCGAGGAATGGAAACTCAAGTCGTCTCGGGAAATTCTCGACCTCAAGGTCTGCGACCCGGCCATGGGTTCGGGGGCCTTCCTCGTTCAGGCCTGCCGCTACCTTGGCGAGAAGCTGGTGGAGGCCTGGCTGTACGAAGAGGCGGACGGAAAGGCCATCACCGTCGACGGCGAAGCTCTCGACCAACTCGGTGCGGAGGAACCCCTGCCGTCCCAGCTCGACGAACGGCTGACCATCGCCCGCCGCCTGGTGGCCGAGCGCTGCCTGTACGGCGTGGACATCAACCCGCTGGCCGTGGAGCTGGCCAAGCTCTCCATCTGGCTGGTGACCCTCGCCAAGGGCAGGCCGTTCGGTTTTCTCGATCACAATCTTCGCTCCGGTGACAGCTTGTTAGGGATTGATCGGCTGGACCAGTTAACCAATTTTTCGCTGCATCCGGAAAAGAATAAGACAATTTCTATTTTTGCTTCCAATATCGAAGCAGCAGTCAATGATGCGCTCGCACTCCGCAAACAACTTCGGGAAATTCTGATTCGGGATATCCGGGATGTCCAGCACATGGAGCGACTGGACCAGCGGGCCCGACAGAATCTCGAACATGTCGAACACATTGCCGACGCCATGATTGGTGAAGTCTTGGCATCTGGTGGCAACCAGCGAACACTGGACAATGCTTTGGATAATCTTTCCACATGGGCGGCCGCCTATATCGAAGGTGACAACGAGACCGGACGGAAGATCATTGCTGAAGCGAGGAAATCCCTATCCATAGATATTCCGGCAGGTAAACCACCACGGAAGCCTTTCCATTGGGCTCTTGAGTTTCCGGAGGTTTTCGAACGTGGTGGGTTTGATGGGATGGTTGGAAATCCTCCTTTTGTGGGCGGCAAAAGGATTGGGACTATCTTGGGCCAACACTATCAATCCTATCTAAAACTAACCGTTGTAAATTCAAAAGGGGCCGCGGATTTAGTTGCATATTTTTTCCGACGAGCAATGACGCTCTTGCGACGAAAAGCATATTTAGGGTTGATTGCAACGGATACCATTTCACAAGGTGATACCCGCGAGGTTGGGCTAGCCTATTTGATTCAAAATGGAGGTGATATTTACAGTTGCCACACCTCGCAGCCATGGCCTGGCAAAGCTGGAGTCTTCGTGTCTTTGATTTTTATTTCAAATGGATTGTGGTGTGGCGTAAAAGTGATTGACGGGCATAATGCTTCTAATATTTCGCCAGGCTTGATGGACGAGATGGATCTGCCTGCTCCTCAGGCTCTTCCCGAGAACAAGTCTCTGATCTCTGAAGGCATAAAGATACATGGTAATGGTTTTGTGTTAGAACATGAGGAGGCAAATCAACTTATTCAAGCCGAAGATAAGAACAGAGAGATAATTAAAGAGTACATAGGCGGCGAAGATATAGTCAACAGTCCAGATTGTAGAAGTAATAGGTATGTTATCGATTTTGGTAATTTAAATGAATCCCAAGCCAGAAAATATCCTCGACTATTTAAGATTGTTGAAGAGAGGGTTCGTCCATACCGTGACAGCCTGAAGGGTCAAATCCATGAATCTAGATTTTGGATTTTCTGGGATAGACGAGTCAAGTTCTTCGAAAAAATCAAAGACAATGACAAGGTTATGGTGTGCTCTGGGCTTTCAAAACATCTGGCAATTACGTTCGTCTCCCCAAATTATGTTGTTAGCCAAAAGGCGAAGATATTTGCTTTGAATAGGTTTTCTGAATTTTCTTTACTACAATCCTCATTCCACTCCTCATGGGCATGGCATACCAGTGCCACTCGTGGCAACGGGTTAGCTTATTCAAATAGTGATACATTCGCGACATTCCCATTCTGCAAGCCAACTATAGATTTAGATATTCTGGGTGAAAAATACTGGAAGCTAAGACAAAGCATCATGGAGTTACATCAGGAGGGATTAACACAAACCTATAACCGTTTTCATGATCCAGAAGAATCGTCTGATGCTTTACAGGAGCTAAGAGCTTTACATATTGAAATGGATCAAGAGGTGGCTACGGCTTATGGATGGGATAATTTAAATCTCGCTCATGATTTCCATGAAACAAAGCAAGGTATCCGCTTCACCATTTCTGAAGAAGCCCGGCGCGAAGTCCTTCAACGCCTACTCAAACTGAATCACGAACGATACGAGGAAGAGGTCGCTCAAGGGCTCCACGACAAAAAGAAAACGATGACCTCGACTCCCCGGAAAATGAAAACTTCCCCGGCCAAAGACGACGGCAATTTGGATCTGTTCAACCTCATTAACGTCTCCCCGAAGGGATCGAAATGATATGGAGCTACAATAAATGGCTAACACTGAAAATTTGAATCCCGAACAGACCACAACAATGCCTTTGGGGAGAAATAACAACGGCTGGCTCATCCGTCTCGGTGACGAAGCACGAAATCGGTGCTTTTCGGTGACCGTCGATCACGGCTCTTCGCTCTTCCGGGGTGTAGAGGAAGGCGACGGCGTGCTGATCGCCGGTGGCGACCCGTTGGCCGCCGTTTCGTTCGCCCGCATCTACCGCATCCGCGCCAAGCTCGACGAAACGACATTCTTCTTCGATGGCGTCCTTTCCGTGAATGGCGGAAAGACCTTGACCGACCTCGGTGTGACCGCACCCGAATCCAAGGCGGCCATGGTGCGACTGGAGTGGCCGGTATTCGAGGCGGCGCTGAAGACGGCTTGTGGCATCGCCTTCGATGCCCTGCCCGTACTGGAAGGCGGTTCCGCCGAGGAACAGGACTACGTGCGGGAACTTCTCCAGTTGGCCGTCATCGACGACCTGCTCGGTCCGGCGGACGGGCCGGTCGAGGAGATCTTGGGCATGAGCGTCCGCGATCGCTACCTGGTGGGCAAACTGGCTCCGATGGATACGGCACCGGATGCGGCGGAGACGGACACCTTCGGCGAATCGGGTCGCCCGGATGCCGAGGAACGAGACGAGGAAGTCGATACGTCCGCCAATCAATCCCTGGTCCCTTCGTCCATGGGGTTCACCTTCTGCGTCGACGGAAACCTGGAAAACGCCAAACTGTCCGCCAACTGGGGGCGCTACGAACGGACGCAGAGCGAACGGGAAAACGAAGAGACGGGCAACCCTCGGCGTTGCTGGAAGCGCATACCCTCGGGCGGTTCCGCTGTGGTCTCCCTGAAGAAGCGGACCATCGAACCGATCCAGATCGACGCCGACTGCCCTTCGGTCGTGGTGCAGGGTTCCGTCAGCGCCCCGCTGGAAAACGGCGACAGGCTGGTGACGCTCTTTCTGGTCAACACTCAGACCATACCCGAACAGAACCAGGATCAGGCCTGGATCTTCCAGCCCGAACTGGTCGTGCGGGACATGGAGGGGCGTGCGGTTTTCCGGCGTCGCCCGATCCTGCGGGCCGGCGAATTCGACGAGGAGCGCGAAGCCCTTGAAATGATCTATCGGGACCGGATCGAGTTCGCCGTCGGACATGGCGTCTCGGTCAACGCGACTGTCTCGGAAGAGGATCGCGAGCGGGCCACGGAGGTCAGGACCGCCGTGCTGCCCGAGTACGAGATCCAGGTGACCGAAACGCCCGGTCTCGAACCGGAAGACCGCCCGGCCATGCGCCGAATGATCGAGGACGGCCTGCTCGACATGGAGCGGCTCGCCGAGCTCGCCACACCGGAAATGCGCGACGAACTGGTCGCCGGGCTGAAAGTGTTGACGGACGACTACGCTGAGTGGATCGCCGAAAACCGGAATGCCATCGGCAGCGAGGTCGTCGGATACGACATCCCGGCCACCGAGGCGATAGATCGTTGCAATCTGATACTGGAAAGGCTCAGGGAAGGCATCGACATCCTGGCGGCGGACGACCGGGCGCTGGCCGCTTTCCGGTTCGCCAACCGGGCCATGGCCTCGCAGCGCATTCACAGTGAATATGCACGTAAAAAACGCCAAGGGAAAGAGGTGACACTTGAAGGATTGAACGTCAGAAATAATCGTTCTTGGCGCGCTTTCCAGTTGGCGTTCATGCTGCTTTCCATTCCGGCGCTCGCCGACCCGACTCACCGGGACCGCACCGAACCCTTGGAGGCTTTCGCCGACCTGCTCTGGTTTCCGACCGGCGGCGGCAAGACCGAGGCCTATCTCGGTGTCGCGGCCTTCACCATGGGCATCCGTCGCCTCCAGGGCAACATGGGCGGCCTTGATGGCGGGCGCGGCCTGGCCGTGATCATGCGCTACACCTTGCGGTTGCTGACCCTGCAACAGTTTCAACGGGCAACGACCCTGATCTGCGCCATGGAAGTACTGCGCCGGGCCGAACCGGCGGTCTGGGGCGTTGCGCCGTTCACCATCGGCCTCTGGGTCGGCCAGAGGGTCACGCCGAACACCACCGACGAGAGCCACGCGGCGATCGAAAAGGAACGGGATGGCAAGTATGGCACGGGGTCGACCCCGGCCCAATTGACCGGTTGTCCGTGGTGCGGTTCCGAGATCGCTCCCGGGCGGGAAATAAAGGTCGACAGGGATCTCGGCCGAACCTTCGTCTACTGCGGCGACAAGTATGGCCGGTGCGAGTTCAGTCAGGCGAAGTCGAAGAATCTGGGACTTCCGGTCCTGGTGGTGGACGACGAAATCTACCGCCACCCGCCCTCGATGCTGATCGCCACCGTGGACAAGTTCGCCATGATGGCCTGGCGCGGGCAGGTCCGTACGCTCTTCGGCAGGGCGAACCGCGAATGTCCACGCCACGGGTTGCTCTGGCCCGAGGCCGACTGCAACGGCAATCACACCAAGAAAGGGTCACTGGAAGCGGTCAAGGTCAAAGAGATCACGCCCATCCGCCCCCCGGATCTGATCATCCAGGACGAATTCCATCTGATCAGCGGACCGTTGGGAACCATGGTCGGCCTGTACGAAACCGCCGTGGATGAACTTTCGACCTGGACGGTCGACGGCAAGGCGGTCCGGCCCAAGATCGTCGCCTCCACGGCGACGGTGCGCAAGGCCGAAGAACAAGTGAACAACGTCTTCCTCCGCAGGGTTTCGGTGTTCCCGCCCCATGGCCTCGATGTCGAGGACAACTTTTTCTCGGTGCAGCGTTCAGTGGAGGACAAGCCCGGGCGTCTCTACATGGGCATCTGTTCGCCGGGCAGCTCCCGTCCCGCCGTTCTGATCCGTGTCTACGTCGCCTTGCTGACCGCCGCCCAGTCGCTGTTCCAGCGCTTCGGTGCGGCGGCCGACCCGTACATGACCGTGGTCGGCTATTTCAACTCCCTGCGCGAGTTGGGAGGCATGCGGCGACTGGCCGAAGACGACGTGCAGACCCGTGCCTACCGGGTCCAGATGAGCGACGTGAATCGACCGGGGCTGAGCCAGCGTTCGGTCCGCATCGTGGACGAACTGACCTCGCGGGTTTCGAACAAGGAGATTCCCAAGAAGCTCGACCAACTGGAGGTCAAGTTCAAGCCTACCTGGGAAAAGGGCGAGACACGGGCCATCGACATCGTGCTGGCCACCAACATGCTGTCGGTCGGTGTCGACGTCAATCGCATCGGACTGATGGTCGTCAACGGCCAACCGAAGAACACGGCGGAATACATTCAGGCCACGAGCCGCGTCGGCCGATCCTTCCCGGGGCTCGTCTGCACCGTGCTCACCTGGTCGCGGCCTCGCGATCTGTCCCATTACGAAACGTTCGAGCACTACCATGCGACGTTCTACAAGCATGTCGAGGCCCAGTCCGTCACGCCATTCGCGGCGAGAGCGCTCGATCGTGGCCTGACCGGTGCGATGGTGAGTTTACTCCGGCTCGAAAACGATTCCATGAACCCGAATCCCGGGGCGCAATCCCTCGACAGTTCCGGCAAAGCGGAAGCCCTGAGAGCTCGGAATGTGCTGTCAGAACGAGCCTGGAAGGTGAAAGACAAGGCGGCCAGAACCACCGCCGACAATATGACCGCCGATCGGATCGACCGGTGGGTGAAGGAATCCGTGAAGGCTGGGCGCAGACTGGGTTACGAAACGGAGCGTGGGCAGGGAGATCTTGTCGCCCTCCTGAGAAAGCCCGGAGCTTCGGCGTGGGACGAATTCACGGTTCCTATGTCGATGCGTGAAGTGGAACCTGGCGTTCAATTGATCATGGATGCTTCGAAGCACTCTACCGAACCTCCATCCTGGAAACCTAAAATCAGGAATGTGGACGGAGGTGAGGCATGAGTTCCTATCTCGTCGGGCAAGTTCGTCCCAGTCAATTGCTCTGGACATACGGTCCAGGTGCCTTGATCGACCTGCCGAATCTTTCGGTATTGACCATGGGCTTGGATCGCTGGAATCCGGATCGATGCCCCCCGATCAAGGAGGCACGCCTTCTCGCCGCCGTTCGCCGGGTGCTCGGCCCTCAAGTGGAACGGTTGCGGATGCCCCCCTTTCTTAGGGAGGACGGCGTCGACCCCATGTCCGCCGAAGGCAAGATCGGTGTGCCGGTCCGCCCCTTTCCGCGTTGGTTGAGATGCGTCAAATGCGGCTTGCTGGCCGAATACGATTCGGGCCTGTTCGACATCAAGGCCAACCCGTACCGCCCGGAGCAGACCCATTTCGTGCATTCGAACTGCGAGAAAGGCAAGAACGCCGATGCGGTTCCCGCCCGTTTTCTGCTCGCGTGTAGGAACGGCCACCTTGACGATTTTCCATGGCATTGGTTCGTGCATGGCGGCCCATCCGAGTGCAAAGGGACGCTGCGCTTCTTCGAGCGAGGCGCTTCCCTACAGACCGAAAACCTCTGGGTCAAATGCGACACCTGCGACGCGGCACGCTCTCTTGTTCATGCCTTTGGTCGGGAGGCGCAGGAAAATCTTCCCGCCTGTCGAGGGCGGCATCCCCACCTCAACCAGTACGAGGAATGCGCCGAAGACCCTAGAACCATCCTCCTGGGTGCAACCAACGGATGGTTCCCGATCACTCTGTCCGTTTTGGCGATTCCAATGGAAAAGGATCAACTCGGACAGTTGATACTCGATGGGTGGGAATATTTCTCCGACGCGGAATCGGCTGACGAAATCAAGGTGATCGTGAAAACTCTGGTCAAGAGTGGCAGCCTCCCGGGAATAGACAAATGGGATCATAGGGATATTTGGAAGGCCGTCGAAGACCGAAAGGAAGGCCGGTCGAGCACGACGGTCATATCCGAGGGCGACATCAAGGATCCCGAGTGGGACGTCCTGACCGCAGACGATCCTCCGACGGACTGGCCACATTTTCTGAGCAGCAAGACCGAAACACCGGAAGGTTATCGAGAGTGTCTAGCCGGCGTTCTGCTCCTGGAACGGCTCCGCGAAGTGAACGCCTTGATCGGCTACACACGGGTAGAGGCCCCCGAAGAATCGACCGATCCGGACGAGCGACCGCCGATGGCGGATCTCAGTCGGAACAAGCCCGATTGGGTCCCCGCCAGCGAGGTACATGGCGAAGGGATTTTCATCAGGTTCGACGAGAACGCCGTGGCCGAATGGGAAAAGCGGAAAGCCGTTCAGGCCAGAAGCCAAAAGCTGGAGGCGGGTCATCGGGGCTGGCGGAATGCGCGTGGGTTGGACCCCGACGAGGGATACCCTGGAATCAGATATGCCATGCTGCATACGTTCGCCCATCTTCTCATTCGGGAGCTGGCTCTCGAATGTGGCTACAACGCGGCGAGCATCCGGGAACGTATTTACGCGAAGAGTGACAACGAATCACCCATGGCGGGTGTGTTGCTCTACACGGCGGCGGCCGATTCCGACGGGACTCTCGGTGGTCTCGTGGAGCTCGGAAAACCCGAGAATCTGGGGCGTTTGATCGAGCAGGCTCTGGATCGCGCCACCGTCTGCTCTTCCGACCCTCTCTGCTCGGAACACAATCCTAGTGTCGATCGATCCTTGCATTCCGCCGCCTGCCATGCCTGCACCTTCGTCGCCGAAACGTCCTGTGAACGTGGGAATCGTTATCTCGACAGAGCACTGCTCGTCAAAACCTTCGAAGCCTTCGACACCGCTTTCTTCGCCGGAAACAGAGGTTTGAATGGATGATCTTCTGGCAGTGATCGCCGAACTCGGTCTTGAGCTGCATCCGGATCGTATCTCCACCGTCGCGTCGAAGATCGAGACGCTGGGCTCCGTCGAGCAGTTCGCCTTGACTCGTTCGAGTTTCGGCCCCAACGCCGACAAGGAATTGGTTGGACGTCTGGATCGGGCGTGGCGTAACAGCAAGGATACCTCTCCACGTGACGTGGCATCCGCTCTCCGAGGAGCTTCTGCGGCGGCAGTTCTGAGAGAGAACCGCGGGGCCGTGGAATTGGTATGGACAGGCCCATCGACGGGTCAGGTTCCGGTCAGGCACACCGAGCAGGTGCTCTGTGAAGTCATCGAAGCCGCGAAGAGACGGCTGTTTCTCGTCAGCTTCGTCGCCTACGAGGTCGATTCGATCATCCGGGCACTCCGTGGAGCGATAGGACGCCAGGTTCAGATCGACGTATTGCTGGAGTCGTCCGACAAGCATGGCGGGCGGGTGACATACGATTCCGTCAAGACCATGAAAGGCATTCTCCCCTCGATCGACGTTTATGTCTGGCCATCGGACAGGAAGTCGCTGCCCGGACAGTTGTCGGGAGCCGTTCATGCCAAATGTGCCGTCGCCGACGGCGAACTGGCTTTCATCACCAGTGCGAATCTGACCTCCGCCGCGATGGAGCGCAACATGGAGCTCGGCGTTCTTGTCAGAAAAGGGAATTTACCTTTCGAACTTCACCGGCATCTAGAATTACTGATTTCAACCAAAATCATAGAAAAATATAACGATGCGTAATGGATAACGTTGACAAAGCGACACGATCAAAAATCATGTCCAAAGTCAGCCAGAAAAACACTAAGCCGGAAATGAAACTTCGGCAATCGTTACATCGCCTTGGTTTAAGATACAGACTCCACGTAAAGAAGTTACCTGGATCACCCGATATGGTTTTCCCGCGCTTCAAAGCGGTCTTGTTTGTTCATGGTTGCTTTTGGCACAGACATGGCTGTAAAGCGACGACTACGCCGAAATCAAGCAAGGAATTTTGGCTGAAAAAATTCAATGACAATGTTACCAGGGACAAACGACACATTGAAGAACTTGCCAATCAAGGTTGGCGTGTTGCCATCGTTTGGGAATGCGCTCTTAAAGGAAATAATGAACAAACTGACTCGGTTGCGATAATTTTAAGAGAATGGCTGAAATCCGAAGCAAAATTCATTTGCCTTCCTACCACCGAATTTGTCAATTAGGGTTACGTTTAAACAAACGACGGTTTGTATTTTCAAGCCAGTGATACTGGCCACTTTACTCATTTACGAAGGAATACTTACGGTTGGCCTAATAGCTCACTTTGAATGTTGGGCTGTCCTCCGGCCGGGTCTTGCGGTGATCGTAAATCCGCGTCGTCGCGATGTTGGCGTGGCCGAGCCATTCCTGCACCTTGGCGATGTCGGCCTGATGGTCAAGCGCATTGGTCGCCGCGGTGGCCCGGAGCGAGTGCGCGCCGATCGTAAAGCCCAATTCGCTCGAATAAGCGCGCACGAGCTTATAGATGCCGTCGGGCGTAATCGCCTTTGCCCCGCTGGTTTTTGTGTTGTTGCTGAGCGGACGAAACAGCGCGCCGGTATCATCCGTGCCGTGACCGGCTAACTCCAGATAGTCGTGGATCAGCCCGCCGGCGGCCGGATGCAGCGGCACATAGCGGGTCTTGCCGCCTTTGCCGGCCACTTTCAAATGCGGCACACCGCGCCGTTCCTGCTTGAAATCTTTCACCTTCAGCTTGCACAGTTCCTCGCGCCGCAGCGCGTGATAGAGCAGGGTGGCCAGAATCGCCTTGTCGCGCAAGGTGCACAGCGTCGCGCCCGACGGCGCGTCCAGCAATTTCCGTGCCTGGTGGTCGCCGAGCGCCGGGGTCCGGCCTTCGGTGCTGTCATTCTTCGGCCGCTTGACGCCCTTGACCGGATTATGGGTGACCGCGTTTTTATCGCACAGATAATCGAACAACGACGCCAGTGCCGATAAGCGGTGGCGGATCGTGCTGCCGTTGCGCTCGCGCCGCACCAGGTCGTCCCGCCAGGCGATCACGTGCGCCCGGGTCACGCTACGAAATTCATCCGCTTGCTGGATGCCGGTGAATTGGGGTAAAACAAGCAGTCGTGTCACCAGCCGCCATTTTAATCTGTCGAACTGGTCTCTTCTGAACACCGACGGTCCGGAATGACTATTTCCATGCACCACGAATCATTGCTGACGGCCCCTTGCAGCCATTTCGAAGTCCAAAAATTACTCAAGGTTCAGTCATAACCAGAAAAGCGGACATAGCTGCACATCTGCGTGAATCTGTATAACTCAATGAGCTATTCTCTCAAAAGTCGATAACTGACAAATCCAGCCGTCTGTGTGTACAACGGCAAAAAACTGGGTATTACTGCTTTCGTGTGATAAATTTATTAGACATGAATGCCTTACGACACTCCAAAAATTGGCTCTCTATTGTGCTGATCCTCGCTATCCTTGGTCATTTTGGCCTGGGTCATCGCGATGCGTCGGCCTTTGTGCTGTGTTTTGGGGAGGATGGCCATGTCGCTGTGGAGCACGTCGGGTATGATCATGGCATCGGTCCGGACAAAAACGACCATTTCAGCGATGCAGCCGGTGTCCATTTCACCGGCGGCGATACACCTTGTAACGCCCCATGCACCGACATCTCTCTGGATGGCGATGATCACATCCCATTGTCATTAACGGATTTTGTAAAAATAGCGCTTGATAGCGGGCTTTTGCCGATATTTTTCCTCTTTTCGCTCTTGGCGCTTCATGGCCGATCTTTTATTCGGCAACCGGTATTTTTCGATCCACCGTTCACCGATCCCCGACTGCTCGCCCTGCGCAGCATCGTTTTACTGATTTAGCCCCATCTCCTAGCTGCAACCTACCAGCCAAAATCGCAGGTTTAATGCCTGTGTTTTTTGCTGACGTTATCTCTATGCTACGGAGAAGTTTTCCATGTTCCTGAATTCTATGCGGTCATTTGGCATCGCATTGTGTTGTTTCATCATTGCCGGTCCGGTCGATGCCAATTCGCCTGACGGTACGCTGTCGTCGAGTCAATCCGACCATCAGGTTTCGAATGATTCCAGTCGGCCCATCGTCGAGGAACCGGCCGGCGTCTTGGTTTTATCTCAAGCCCTTGCTTTAGCATTAACCCAAAACCCGGAACTGTCGGCCTTTTCCTGGGAGAGCCGCGCACAGGAAGCGGCCACCCTACAAGCCGGATTGCTCCCTAATCCCACCTTCAACGCTAATGCTTCGAACTTCGGTAATCGGGTTCTTCAGGGCTTCGATGGCGATTCAGTTACCTTGGAACTCAGTCAATTGATCGAGTTGGGCGGTAAGCGTAGCGCACGCATCGAAGCCGCCGCGCTGACCAAGCAGCTCGCCGATTGGGATTACGAAGCCAAACGTGCCGATGTGCTTACCCAAGTGACTCAAGCCTTTATTGACGTGTTGGCGGCTCAGCAGCGCTTGGCGCTAACCCAACAAACGCATAATTTGGCGAATCAGACGACCTTAACAACCACTGCACGAGTGCAGGCAGGCAAGGTATCGCCCGTTGAAGAAACCAAGGCCAAAGTTGCTCGCGCTTCGGTGCAAATTGAGCTGATGCGAGCCCAGAAGGAACTGGAAGCCGCCCGCAAGCGTTTAGCCGTTGGCTGGGGTAGCACTACACCGCGTTTTGAGACGGTGAGCGGAAATTTGGAAAACATCCAAATACCCGCGTCCCTGGATTCATTGGCGCAACGCCTCTCCAAAAATCCCGATTTAGCCCGTTGGGCCACCGAAATTACCCAACGTCAGGCACTCATCTCCATGGAAAAGTCCAAAGCCATCCCGGATGTGACCGCGACCGTCGGCGCCACTAAATATCTGATGCCCAATGATTACGCCTTAGTGGTGGGTTTCTCGGTGCCCTTGCCGGTGTTTGATCGCAATCAAGGCCGCATTCAGGAAGCCGAGCATCGGTTGAGCAAAGCGGAACAGGACATGCGTAACACCGAGGTACGTATTACCACCGCATTGAACACCGCTTATCAGGCTTTGGATGCCGCCCATTCCGAAGTGATGACCTTACGCCAAGAGATTCTGCCCGGTGCGCAAAGTGCCTACGACGCGGCCCGCGAAGGTTATCGCTTGGGCAAGTTCGGTTTTCTGGATGTGCTCGACGCGCAGCGCACCCTGTTTAGCGCCAAAAACCAGTATTTAGTGGCCTTGGCCAATTATCACAAGTCCGTGGTTGACGTAGAACGTCTGGTTGGCAGCGGCATGAACGAGACAGTGGCGGACAGCCAACCCGAGGTATCACCATGAACACGATTAACAAAAAACAATGGACCGCTATTACCGCGATTATTGCTGTCGGTCTCCTGCTCAGCCTATTCATTCTGAACATCGACAAGTCGATGCCGGAAGGAGAGGAACACGGCGAAGAAAGCCATGCAACCGCAAAGCCCCATGATGCTGACAGCGATGAGGATCATGAGCACGCCGATGCAACCCAACAGGATCAAGGGCTGCACGGTGGCGCCGTTTACAGTGACGGTGACTTCAAACTGGAAATCGTGCTCAGTGAAGAAGGCGGTGAACCACGCTTCCAGATTTATGCGTTTGATCAGGATAAACCACTGCAACCCACGGCTGTACAACTCACCATGAGGTTGACACGCCCGAGCGGTGAACAACAGCAGATCGAATTCGAGCCCGAAAAGTCGTATTGGCAAAGCATCCAGGCGATTGAAGAGCCGCATATTTTTGCCGCTAATATTACCGCCAGGCACGGCAGCCGGACGTTTGATTTTGTCTTTAGCAAGGAAGAAGGCAAAGTAGCCCTGAGCGACCAGCAAATCACACAAAATGGTATCTCGCTGCAAACTGCCGGCCCAGCCCACATCGTCAGCGCCGTAAAGCTACCCGGTGAAATTCGCTTCAATGAAGACAAAACCTCGCATGTGGTACCGCGTCTGGCCGGTGTCGTCGAGAGCATTTCCGCTAATCTCGGTCAAGCAGTGGAAAAAGGCCAAGTGATTGCTGTGATTGCCAGTACGGCGTTATCGGAACAGCGTAGCGAGTTATTGTCGGCGCAAAAACGTCTGGAACTGGCTCGCACCACCTTTGCGCGGGAAAAACATTTATGGGAGGCGAAAATCTCAGCGGAGCAGGATTATTTGCAAGCCCGGCAAGTGATGCGGGAAATGGAAATTGCCGTTCAAAACGCCCAGCAAAAATTGATCGCACTCGGCGCAAGCCCCACGGTACCGGCCAATAGCGGCAGCCTCAACCGTTATGAAATTCGTGCACCGTTCGACGGCATGGTGGTCGAGAAGCATATTGCTTTGGGCGAAGCGGTCAAGGAAGACGCCAGCATCTTCACCATTTCCGACTTATCAACGGTATGGGCGGAAATTATTGTCTCGGCGAAGGATTTGAATGTGGTCCAGGTTGGCAAGCAAGTCACCATCAAGGCCACGGCATTCGACTCTACCGCATCCGGCACCTTGTCCTACGTAGGCGCATTGATGGGCGAACAAACCCGCACCGCCACGGCACGGGTCACGCTCGATAATCCGCAGATGGCCTGGCGGCCCGGCTTGTTTATCACCGTCGATCTGCCCGCCAAGGAAAGCGACGTTCCGATAGCGGTCGCCAGTGATGCCATTCAGATGGTGAAAAATCAAGCGACGATCTTTATTCGCATGCCGGGTGGCTTTGTTGCCCAACCGGTTACGACCGGCCTCTCCGATGGCAAAGTCACCGAAATCGTAGCCGGACTGATGCCGGGCACTGAATACGCGGTTAACGGCAGCTTCGTCATTAAATCCGAGCAAGGCAAAAGCAGTGCCGAGCACTCGCATTGATCCCCAGGAGCGCACATCATGTTTGAACGACTGATTCGTTTAGCGATAGAGCATCGCTGGTTGGTAATGCTGGCCGTATTGGGTATGGCGGGCCTCGGTATTTTCAATTATTCGATTTTGCCGATTGATGCCGTGCCGGACATTACCAACGTTCAGGTGCAAATCAATACCACGGCGCCGGGATATTCGCCGTTGGAAACCGAACAACGCATTACCTACCCCATCGAAACCGTCATGGCCGGCTTGCCTCATCTGGAGCAAACCCGGTCGCTGTCCCGCTACGGTTTGTCGCAAATCACCGTGATTTTCCAGGATGGCACCGACGTCTATTTCGCCCGGCAGCTAGTGAATCAACGTATTCAGGAAGCCAATGATAAATTGCCTGCCGGTATCACACCGGCGATGGGCCCCATTTCCACCGGTCTGGGCGAGATTTATCTGTGGACCGTTGAGGCTAAGGAAGACGCCAAAAAGCCGGACGGTTCTGCTTACACCGCTACCGACCTGCGTGAAATTCAGGACTGGATCATCAAGCCGCAACTGCGCAATGTGCCGGGCGTGACCGAAATCAATTCCATTGGTGGCTATGCCAAACAATATCAGGTAGCACCGATTCCGGAAAAGCTGGCCTCTTATGGCTTGACTCTGGCGGACATCGTCACGGCGCTGAATCGCAATAACAACAATGTCGGTGCCGGCTACATCGAGAAGCGTGGCGAGCAATATCTAATTCGTGCGCCGGGCCAAGTGCATTCCATGGAAGATATTCGCAACATCATTCTTGGCAATGTCCAGGGCGTACCCATTCGGATTCGCGATGTCGGCGAGGTCGAAATCGGCCGAGAACTACGCACCGGCGCTGCGACCGAAAATGGCCGAGAGATGGTATTGGGCACGGTCTTTATGCTGATCGGTCAGAATAGCCGTGCCGTCTCGCAAGCGGTCGACAAAAAGATGGCGGACATCAACCGCACGTTGCCCGAAGGGGTGCAGGCAGTGACTGTCTATGACCGGACGGTATTGGTCGATAAAGCCATCAATACGGTCAAGAAGAACTTAACCGAAGGGGCGATTCTGGTGATCGTGATTCTGTTTCTGTTCCTCGGCAATATTCGTGCAGCCATCATTACCGCAATGGTCATACCGTTATCGATGCTATTTACGTTTACCGGCATGGTGACCTATCAAGTCAGCGCCAACTTGATGAGCTTGGGCGCCCTGGACTTTGGGGTGATCATTGACGGTGCGGTGGTGATCGTCGAAAACTGTGTGCGGCGATTGGCCCATGCCCAGGAACACCAGGGGCGTGCGCTGACGCAAAAGGAACGGTTTCAGGAAGTGTTTGCGGCATCGAAAGAAGCCCGTCGGGCGCTGTTGTTCGGCCAATTGATCATCATGGTGGTGTATCTGCCGATCTTCGCGTTGACCGGGGTGGAAGGCAAAATGTTTCACCCGATGGCGTTTACGGTGGTGATTGCGTTGGTGGGCGCCATGATCCTTTCCGTGACCTTTATACCGGCAGCCGTGGCGCTGTTTATCGGCGATAACGTGGCCGAAACGGAAAATGCGCTGATGCAGACCGCCAAGCGGGTATATGCGCCTATTTTAAACGGTGTCATGCGCAACAAGCCGGTGGTGCTCACTTTTACCCTGGTCGCCGTGATTTTATCGGGACTGCTGGCAACGCGGATGGGCAGCGAGTTTGTGCCCAGCTTGAATGAAGGCGACTTCGCCATTCAGGCAATGCGTATTCCGGGTACCAGTTTGTCGCAATCGGTCGCCATGCAGCAGCAGATTGAACAGGCGCTGAAGCAGCAGTTTCCCGAAATCGAGCGGATATTTGCACGAACCGGCACCGCCGAGATCGCATCCGACCCCATGCCGCCGAATATCTCGGATGGTTACATCATGCTCAAACCACGCGAGCAATGGCCTGATCCCGATAAATCACGCGACGACCTGCTGGCGGCGATACAAGCGGCAGCCAACAAACTACCCGGCAACCTCTACGAGTTTTCCCAGCCTATCCAGTTGCGCTTCAATGAACTGATTTCCGGGGTGCGAAGCGATGTGGCCGTCAAAGTGTTCGGCGATGATATGGACGTCTTGAATGACACCGCGACTGAAATCTCGGCGGTCATGGAAACGATTCCCGGTGCATCCGAAGTCAAAGTCGAGCAAACCACCGGCTTGCCGATGCTGACTCTGAATATCGACCGGGACAAAACCTCACGCTACGGCTTAAACGTGGGCGATGTGCAGGATGCGGTGGCGACCGCGATTGGCGGCACCGAAGCTGGCACCTTGTTTGAGGGCGACCGCCGTTTCGATATTATCGTGCGTCTGCCGGAGAACCTGCGCAGCAATCTGGATGCCATAAATCGCTTGCCGATCTCATTGCCGCGAGGGCAAAACCGAGACGGACGAACCAGCTATATCCCACTGGCTGAAGTAGCCAGTCTGGAAATGGCCCCCGGCCCGAATCAAATCAGCCGCGAGAATGGCAAGCGCCGAATTGTCATCAGTGCCAACGTGCGAGGCCGTGACATTGGCTCATTTGTTGCCGAGGCCGAACAAAAGCTGCAACAGAAAGTCAAAATTCCGACCGGCTATTGGACCAGTTGGGGGGGACAGTTCGAGCAGTTGCAATCGGCGGCCCATCGCTTACAGATTGTGGTGCCTGTGGCGTTGATCCTGGTTTTCACGCTACTGTTCATGATGTTTGGCAACGCCAAGGACGGCTTGCTGGTCTTCAGCGGGATTCCTTTTGCGTTGACCGGCGGCTTAGTTGCGCTTTGGTTGCGCGATATTCCGATGTCGATTTCAGCGGCAGTGGGATTCATCGCCTTGTCGGGTGTAGCGGTACTGAACGGTCTGGTGATGATTGCCTTTATCCGTGGTTTGCGGGACGAAGGCATGTCGCTGGACACGGCGATTGTAGAGGGTGCTCTGACACGTCTTAGGCCAGTGCTGATGACCGCATTGGTGGCCTCGTTCGGTTTCGTACCAATGGCCATTGCCACCGGTACCGGCGCAGAGGTGCAGCGCCCGCTGGCCACCGTGGTGATCGGCGGCATTCTGTCGTCAACGATGCTGACATTGTTGGTATTACCGATTCTATACTGGCTCGCGCACCGCAAGGACGAACAGGAAAATACGGGTTCTAATAGATCATAAATCCTCTTTCGCTAGGTAGTAATGGGCAGGGACATCCCTAACAAGTTTCATCCTGAACGCAGTTGCCATACCAGTGCCTCAGATCACAAGGCACTGGGCTATTGTATGCTTATGACAACTTTTTTATTGCGCCATCAGCCTGTGCTTCTTCGCCATTTCCAGGTTTTCCTCCATTGCCTGGCTATAGATTCGAATCAGATTTTTGCAATGGACGTCGAATCCGGCTGCCTGCTTGCCCATCAACCACGGCTCGCGCTCATAATGGCTCAGGATTTTTTTGTGTTCTTCAGCCTTATTCTGCATTTCCTGCGCTACGACCTCATAGTGCTGCGCCAATGCCTCATGATCGGCTTTGGTTTTAGCGTTATGTAGCGCTTGGTTCATATCCATCGAATGTGGGTCAAACTCAGCACAGGCGGTCAATAAACCAAAAGCCAACAGCAGAGTAATCAGTAACTTTGTTTTCATAGGGGTTTCTCCAGATTCATTCAATAGTAAAAAATAGAGTTTTCATGGTATTAGCGCATGTCTTGGTGTCACCTCCTTTACCGGGGTTGTTTGTTGATGGAATATTGCTTGCACAGCGCATAAAGCGCCGGAATGACAACCAACGTCAACAGCGTCGACGACACCATGCCGCCGACCATCGGCGCGGCGATGCGGCGCATGACTTCCGAGCCGGTGCCGGTGCTCCACAAGATAGGCAATAAACCGGCCATGATCGCGGCGACGGTCATCATTTTCGGCCTCAGGCGCTCGGCCGCGCCGCTCATCAGCGCGGCGTAAAGGTCGTTTCCGGTAAAATCCCGCCCTTCCTCCAGACACTGGCGCTGTTTTTCGCGATACGCCTGATCGAGATAAATCAGCATCACCACGCCAGTTTCGGCGGCGACGCCGGCCAGCGCGATAAAGCCGACGCCAACAGCGATGCTCATGTTGTAACCGAGCAGCCACACCAGCCAGACGCCGCCGACCAGTGCGAACGGCACCGACAGCATCACGATCAGCGTTTCGGTCAGGCGTTTGAAGTTGAGATAAAGCAACACGAAAATGATGCCCAGCGTCAGCGGCACGACGAATTGCAGGCGTTGTTTGGCCCGTTCCATGTATTCGAACTGGCCGCTCCAGGTGATGGTGTAACCGGCGGGGAATTTGACCGCCTGCCGCACCGCCTGCTTGGCGTCCCGCACATAACCGTCGATGTCGCGCCCGCGCATGTCGACATAGATATAAGCGGACAACAAGGCGTTTTCGGTGCGTATCGCGGGCACCCCTTTATCCAGGCTTAACCGCGCCAGTTGCCCGAGCGGAACCATTGCGCCGCCGGCGGTGGGCACCAGCACATTGGCGGCGATGGCCTTAGGGTTGTCGCGCAGTTCGCGCGGATAGCGCACGGTGACGGCGAAGCGTTCGCGGCCTTCCAGCATCGTGGTGACGGTTTCGCCACCGATCGCGGTGGCGATGATGTCCTGCAAGTCGCCAATCAGCAAGCCATAACGCGCCAACGCTTCATAATCGGGCGTGATATTCAGATAAAAACCGCCGGTGATGCGTTCGGCATAGGCGCTGGTGGTGCCGGGGACGGTCTTGACGGCCTGTTCGATCTGTTGCGCCAGGCGTTCCATTTCCGCCAGGTCCTTGCCGAACAGCTTGATGCCGATGGGCGTGCGGATACCGGTCGCCAGCATGTCGATGCGGTTTTTGATCGGCATCGTCCACGAGTTGCTGACACCGGGGATTTGCAGAGCCTGATCCATCTCGGCGATCAGTTTGTCGACCGTCATGCCGGGCCGCCAGGCCGATTCGGGTTTCAGGTTGACAATGGTTTCGGACATTTCCAGCGGCGCCGGGTCGGTGGCGGTTAGCGCCCGCCCGGCCTTGCCGAACACCGACTCGACTTCGGGAAAAGTCTTGATGATGCGGTCCTGGGTTTGCAATAATTCGGCGGCCTTGGTCGGGGGCAGGCCTGGCAAGGTCAACGGCATGAACAACAAAGTGCCTTCGTTCAGCGTCGGCATAAACTCGCCGCCCAATCGCGACACCGGATACCAGCTCGCCGCCAGCATCAGCAGCGCGAACGCCAGCGTCAGTTTTTTGCGGCGCATCACCCATTGGATCACCGGACGGTACAGCCCTATCAATGCCCGGTTGAGTGGATTGCGGCTTTCGGGCAGGATCTTGCCGCGCACGAACAGCGACATCAGCACCGGCACCAATGTCACCGACAGCAGCGCCGCGCCGGCCATTGAGAAGGTCTTGGTATAGGCCAGCGGGTGGAACAAGCGGCCTTCCTGCGCTTCCAGCGCAAACACCGGCAGGAAAGAAACCGTGATAACAGCCAAGCTGAAAAACAACGGCGGGCCGACTTCCCGGCAGGCGTTCAGCAAGATGTCGAAACGCGGCAGACGCCCGGAATCGCGCTCCAAATGCTTGTGGAGGTTCTCGATCATGACGATGGCGGCGTCCACCATCGCGCCGATGGCAATGGCGATACCGCCGAGGCTCATGATGTTGGAATTCATGCCTAGGGCCTGCATGACGATGAAGGCGGATAGCACACCCACGGGCAGCATCACAATCGCCACCAGCGCGCTGCGGATATGCAGCAGGAATAAGGCGCACACCGCGGCGACCACCGCGCTTTCTTCGAGCAAGGTATTGCGCAAATTGTCGATGGCGCGATGGATCAATTCGGAGCGGTCATAAACCGTTTGCACGCTGACATCGCTGGGCAAGCCGGCGGTGATTTCCCGCAACCGGTCTTTGACATTTGCGATCACTTCCAAGGCGTTCTGGCCGTAACGCGCCAAGGCGATACCGGAAACCGCCTCGCCCTCGCCGTTCCATTCGGTGATGCCGCGCCGTTCATCGGGTACCCGTTCCACGCGCGCGACATCGCGCACCAACACCGGGATGCCGTTGTCGGTTTTCAACACCAACCGTTCCAAATCGGCCGGGCCGCGCAGATAACCGCGTCCACGCACCATGTACTCGGTTTCGGCGAGTTCGATCACCCGGCCGCCAACATCGCGGTTGCTGTTGCGGATGACCTCGCTTAGCGTGCGTAACGGAATGCCGTAAGCTTGCAGCTTGCGCGGGTCGGCGGTGACCTGGTACTGCTGCACGAAGCCGCCGATGCTGGCGATTTCAGCCACGCCGTGGGCTTTGGTCAATTGATAACGCACGAACCAGTCTTGCAGGGTACGCAGCTCCGCCAGTGACTGGTGTTCCGCCAGCAGCGCGTACTGGTAAACCCAGCCCACGCCGGTGGCGTCCGGCCCTAGTTGCGGTACCACGCCGCGCGGCAGGCGTCCGGCGGCAAAGTTGAGATATTCCAAAACCCGCGACCGCGCCCAGTAAATGTCGGCGCCGTCCTCGAAGATGACATAAACAAACGATGCACCGAAGAACGAAAAACCGCGCACGACTTTTGAGCGCGGCACGCCCAGCATCGCCGTCGTCAGCGGATAAGTCACCTGATCCTCGACGACTTGCGGGGCTTGCCCTGGGTATTCGGTGTAAACGATGACCTGCGTGTCGGACAGATCGGGCAGCGCATCCAGCGGCATTTTTACCAGCGCATAAATGCCGCCGATGACGATAGCGACTGTGGCCAGCAGTACCAAAAAGACGTTACGCAAAGACCAGGCTATGACAGGGTTTAACATGGCTAATGGCCTCCGTGTTGTTTTTCATGGGTTGCCTGGCGGGTGTCGGCGCCTTGTTTGTTGAAGCTATCCAATGCCGATTTGAGATTGCTCTCGGCATCGATCAGGAAATTGGCGCGGGTAACGACTTCATCCCCCTCCGCCAACCCTTCCAGCACTTCGTAGTAACCGTCCGCTTGTTGCCCCAGTTTCACGGCACGCGGCTCGAAGCGTCCCTGATCTTTCTGCAACAACACGACTTGCCGCACACCGCTGTCGATCAAGGCCGAATCGGGAATGGCCAGACATTTATCGCCTTCGGCCGAAGTGGTCAGGGTCACGCTGCCGTACAGTCCCGGTTTCAACAAGCCGTCGGCATTGGGCAATTCCACCCTGACTTTAACGGTGCGGGTCTCCGTCGCCAGCGTCGGATAAATGAAGCCGACCTTGCCGCTGAACACGCGCTCAGGGTAGGCATTGATGCTGATTTGCACCGCCTGACCCGGCCGCACGCCGCCTATATCCTGCTCGAACACCTCCGCCAACAGCCAGACCTCGCTTAAATCGGCGATACGGAACAGCAACTCGCCGGGCATGAAGCGCATACCTTCGATTGCGGGTTTTTCCACGACTACGCCATTGACCGGCGATAGCAGCGGCAAGCTATCCAAGGTTTTTTGTTGGGTTTTTAACCGCTGTAGCTGCGCCGGCGCAATGTCCCAATAACGTAGGCGCTGCAAGGCGTTTTCGGTCAATTGCGCCGCAGTGTCTTGCGCCTGGGCGCTGCCTTGTTGCAGCATTTGTTGACCTTGCCGGGCGATCAGGTACTCCTGCTGCGCCGTCATCAACGCCGGACTGTAGCTATCCAGCAACGCCTGGCCGCGTTTGACAGCCTGACCAGTCGCGTTGACATGCAGGCGCTGAATCCAGCCTTCAAACCGGGGTGTCACGGCGTGTACGCGTCGCTCGTCAACCTGAATGCTGCCTAGCGCACGGATGCTGCGGGTCAGTGTGCGTTTTGCCACGGTTTCGGCGGTGACGCCCAGTTTCTGGATTTTTTCCGGGCTGATCCGAATCTGCCCGGAGGATTCCGGTTCGCTTTCATAAACCGGCAGATAGTCCATGCCCATTTCGTCTTTTTTCGGCACCGGCGAGGTGTCCGGCGCCCCCATCGGATGGCGGTAATAGAGGATTTTGCCGGATTGCGGCTTAGCTTCCGGCGTACTCTGGTCTTCCGGGTAAACCGGCAGGTAATCCATGCCCATGTCGTCCTTGGCGGGCGTCGGCGAGGTCACTTGCGGGTTCATCGGATGGCGGTAATACAGCGGTTTCCGTTCGGCCACCGCCGGAATAGCCGAGGTTTGCACGGGCTGCTGTTGTCCCAGCCAGAAGCCAAGACCCAAGCCCAGCAATAACATGACGATCAAACCAGCATACTTAATCATGGCCTAACTCCTCGCCGACTTCGGCGGACAATTCGGCTAACAGTTGCTGGGTGCTGACCAAAGCTTGCCAATACTGGCTCTGATATTGGAAAAAGCTCAGTTGCGTGCGCAGCAGATCGGTAAAATCGGTCTGGCTCACTTGATAACCGGCCAATAGGGAATCGACGGTTTGCTGGGCCTGCGGGAGAATTTCATGTTCGAGCAACAGCAACCGGTCCTTGGTCTGCCGATATTCGGCGGATTTGGCGGCAATTTCGGCCTGGACTTTGCGGTGCTCGTCCTGTAACGCATATTGCTCTTGCAAGAGTTCGCCCTGGCGTTGATCCACGGCCTTGGCTTGCTTACGGTCGGCATAAATCGGCACATTGACGCTCAACTGGATGCTGGCGAAATCGCTGCGCGACTGTCCTGACGGCGTGTTTTGGCGGGCATCGTAAAAAGCGCCCACGGTGAAGTCGGGGTAGAAATCCCGTTTCGCCAGATTGACCTTGGTCAGCGCCGCATCCAGCATCTTGTGGTGTTGCGCGAATAATGGACGGGTGTGCAAGGCCTTGTCCTGCAAGGCCGATCCGTCAATAATCGGCAACTTGAACCCGGCCTCTGCCGGTATCCGCACCGGCGTTTCCGCAGCACGATCCAGCAAGGCATTGAAGCGAGCATTCTGACCGTCACGCATACCGATCAGGTTCAGTTTTTCGTCCTTGAGTTTGGACAGTTCAAGCTGGGCCAGCAGCACATCCTGCTGAGACCCATTGCCCACCTGGTATTTGGCCTGGGCAACGGCTATGAGCTGCCGGAAAAAACTTTCGGATTCGTCCAGCAGGCTTAAGGCGCGGTCGTAATAAAACAGCCGCCACCAGCCTTGTTTCACGTCCCGCACCAGCCGCAACCGGGCTTCATCAACCGAGTCGGCGGCGGCTAGGGCTTCCTGTTCGGCAATTTTTTCACGCAAAGCCAATTTGCCGGGAAAGGGGATCTCTTGGCTGATTCCGACCTCCATCATCGTGAAATCATCCTGCCGTAAATTGAAGCTGTTGGTCGGCAGGTAAAGCGCGCCGACTTTTAGCTCGGGATCGGGCAAGGCGCCTTCCTGGGAAGGTACGGCGGCCATTGCTTCGGCGCGCGCCTTGATTTCCGAAAGACCGGGATTACTGACTAGCGCAAGCCCAACCGCCTGATCCTGTGTCAGAATGGCTTCATTGCCGTTAGCGGGTCGGGTTTCGGCTTGCGCCTTAGCCCAATCGATATGGAATGTGTGGGTGGAAATATCTACAACCAGGCCGGGCGAGAGAGCCGCCAGCCCAATAACCGCTGCCCACGCCAGATAGGCGCGGCGTGGCGGCCACGGATAAGCATTAAAAAACATCGAGTTTTCCTCTTAAATCAGAACAAGCCGGCTTCGCAGACGCGGAGCCGCAGTGCGCCGCCCCCGTCAATGGGGTGGCAGGTCTAATTTCGAGGCGTGGCTAATTCAGCAGGGTGCAGAATCGATAGATGAGCAGAACCCGTCGCCCTAGCGGCGGATCGGTTTGACGGAGAGGGACATTCGTGGGCGGATAGCTTAGCAATAAACAGAAAAACGCCCCGATGAGGCTTAGGATGAAAACCGGCAGCTCCAGTTTAACCGGGCTGTTCAGTTGGGTGTGGGAGCTATTTTGCGAATCAAGGCAAGGCTTGAATGAGCAATCGGGCATCGTTTTGGCCGCGGGGTCTTGATGATGCGGATGCTCAGGCGCGCCGGATTGCGGGCATCCAGGCATGTGTTCAGACATTGCCATCAATGTTGACGCCATAGGCATGGTACAGGTCGCTGAAATGGCCAAAGACAGCCAGCTCACCAGCAGCACGAATAGTAACGTGTGCAGGTAAGGGCGATTTCTTCGGGCACGCAACGCGGTGATCACCATGTATTTCTATATTGTCAATTAATTTTTGAATAAGTTAAACCGTCCGCGCGGTTTTGTCTAATAGTTTGTCCTATCCGGCGCAACAAGACCGCTGCTGCTGGATGGGCGGGCATTTGACCGTGCCGTAAGAACAAAACACGCAGCAATCCCCGGATTTGGGCTTGAGCAGGATGCCGCAGGACTTGCATTCATAGAAAAACTGGCAGGCATCGGTCGGCATGATTTCCGTTTCGGCATGACCGCAGTGCGGGCAGGTAAGGGTCGATTCAAGGATGACGGCGGTCATTGATTTTCCTTGAGGGTGGACGGATAGCCGGCGGCCTGGGTCGCCTCGGTCAATTGGTCCACCGTGGCGGCGGTATCGTCGAATTGCACCGTCGCGGTTTTGTGCGCGTAATCAACCGAAACCCGCGTCACGCCTAAGACCTGCGAAAGCGCTTTCTTGACCGTGATCGGACAGACGGCGCAGGTCATGTTTTGCACAGTGAGCGTGACTGTACGCGATGCAGCCAACGCGGTATCGGATAGTGCGGCAAACGCCAGCAAGAGTAGAAGAATATTGGTTTTCATCGGATTTTCCTCAATAGAACAGCGGGGCGAGCCACGGAAACGCCAGCAGAACCAATAACGGGAGTGTCATGCCCCAGAATATAAAGCGTTGCCTGCGGATGGCTTCGTCGTTGGCGCAGGGCGTGCCGGGTTCGCAGGCCGGTTTGGTCAAATAGAGCTTGTGGAATGACAGGCCGATAAACAGCAATGTCAACCCCATGAAGAGCGGGCGCACCGGTTCAAAGGCGGTCAGGTTGGCTACCCAAGCCCCGCCAAGACCCAGGCTCAGCAACAACAACGGCCCCACACAACAGAGGCTCGCGCCTATCCCGGCAAGCACGCCGGCAATGAGGGTTTGTTTTGGAGTCATGATAATTACCTCTTTGTTGGCTATTGCCGTATTATAAGTACCGTACCTAAGTACGGAGACAAGCGCATGTCACAAAAAAATTTTACGATTGGCATACTAGCGACAAAAGCCGGTGTCAATGTCGAAACCATCCGTTTTTATCAGCGTCGAAGCCTGCTGGCGCAACCCGTTAAGCCGTTCAAAGGCATCCGGCGTTACACTGAATGCGACGTACAGCGGGTGCGGTTCATCAAGCAAGGCCAGAAACTTGGCTTCTCGCTCGATGAGATTATGGAATTATTGAGTCTTGAGGATGGCCAACAGTGCCGGGAAGCCAAAGAAATGGCTCAACGAAAGCTGGTGCTAATACGCGAACGCATTGAAAGCCTGCTCGCGATGGAAACAACCTTATTCAATTTGGTCGAAAGCTGTACCGGTAACACCGATTCCATCTCCTGCCCGATTATCCATACCCTGCTCGAAACATCGGCAGATTCCTCTGAACTAAAGTCGATTTTTTACAAACTGGCATGATGAAACCAAACAGCAATAAAAAAACACTAAATCTAACTAATATCCTTTAGACACCTTAGGAAAGGATCAGTATTTTGAAATCGCTACCGATAATTTGGCAAAGGCTCGTGAACTACGAAGGGAAGACATGTGATCGATGCAACGCCACTTACCAAGAGATGCAGCAGGCCATCACCAAACTCAAGGGGGCGCTCCGCCCTTTAGGCATTGAGCCAAGCCTTGAGGTCAGGGAGGTGGACGAGAAATTATTCAAGGCCGCTCCCTCGGAATCCAACCGCATTTGGATCGCAGGCAGGCCCATGGAGGAATGGCTCGGTGCGAGAGTCGGAAGCAGCCGCTGCTGTTCTGTTTGCGGCGAATCAGCGTGTCGAACGGTAGAGGTCGGCGGGACTACGTTCGAAGTTATCCCAGAGAAACTCTTTCTCAAAGCTGCCTTGGCCGCTGCCTCTGAGTTATTGGACTGACACCGGAAACGCCGCCGCGTTAAAGTGCCTTGATTTTTTTAAACATTTTCCAATGGGATGCTTTAAAGATGCGTTCATGCAATCAATCAGAAAAACCCTGCGAATGTACAGGAGATAAACCGGCTAACAATCAGCCAAACCTATCTATACCGGCAAGCGGAATGACTTTCAAGATCGAAGGCCTGGACTGCGCCGAAGAAGTCGCCACTTTAAAAAGCGCGATAGGCCCGCTGGTGGGCGGCAGCGACAAGTTGGCATTCGATGTTTTAAATGGGCGCATGATGCTGTTGTCTGATGCCAAACTCCTGTCCGAAAAAACCATCATCAAAGCGGTCGCTGCAACCGGTATGAAAGCTGTTCCTTGGCAATCCGGTCAGACCGATACCGATGCCAAGCAACTGCACCGTTCGAAGACCGCTTATACCGTGCTCAGCGGTTTGTTTATTATTGCCGGCATGGTGATTCATATCGCTATCGCTGGTGGATTTGGCGATGCGCAAGCTTTTCTCAACCACCCAGAAAACTGGTCTCTAAACTGGGAGGTTATTGCCGAGTATCTCACTAGCTTGTTTAACGCGCATACTCAGCAAGCTATCCCTTTGCCGGAGAAAATAGCCTTTGGCTTGGCGGTGATCTTCGGTGGTCGACATGTGGTTGTAAAAGCCTTTTATGCGCTGAAACGCTTGCGTGCCGATATGAATTTATTGATGACGGTTGCCGTCATCGGCGCCATGTTCATTAACGAATGGTTCGAAGCGGCCACCGTCAGCTTCCTGTTTTCCCTGTCCTTGGCGATTGAAAGCTGGAGCATTGGCCGTGCCCGTCATGCGGTAGAAGCGTTGCTGGATTTAGCGCCATCGACGGTCAGGGTCAAGGATGAAAGTGGACAGGAACGCATGGTCCCCGCCGCGGAAGTCAGTATCGGCACCCATTTCATGCTCGCTCCGGGCGATAAAATCCCGTTGGATGGTGAGGTGATTGCAGGTTTCAGTTCGGTCAATCAGGCGCCGATTACCGGTGAAAGTATCCCGGTCGCCAAGCAAATTGGCGATGAAGTGTTTGCCGGTTGTATCAATAGCGAAGGGACGCTGGAAATCCGCTCCAGCAAACTCGCCACGGATACCACGCTGGCACAGATCACGCGTCTGGTTGGGGAAGCGCATGGCAAGCGGGCGGAAGCCGAGCAATGGGTGGAAAAATTTGCGCGCATTTATACGCCGGTGGTGATGACCTTGGCGTTGGCCGTTTGGGTCATTCCGCCGTTGTTTTTAGCGGGCGTCTGGGATGAGTGGTTATACCGCGCCTTGGTGTTATTGGTGATTGCCTGTCCTTGTGCATTGGTCATTTCGACGCCGGTCAGCATTGTCGCTGCGTTGGCTAGTGCAGCCCGGCAAGGCATCCTGATTAAAGGCGGCATTTATATCGAAACGCCGGCCCATCTTAATGCGATCGCCTTTGATAAAACCGGTACGCTGACCCGCGGTGAGCCGTTCGTTACCGGTGTTTACCCGTTCAATGGTCATAGCGAAGCGGAACTGTTAAGCCGTGCGGCCGCGCTGGAAGCACGCAGCAATCATCCGCTGGCAAAAGCCATTCTGCAATACACGGAAAACCAGGGTGTCAGTGTTGCCAGCGCCGACAATGTGACGGTCCTGCCCGGCAAAGGGGTAACCGGACTATTCAATGGCACCGATTACTGGCTAGGCTCGCGTCGTTATTTATTGGAGCGTAGCCAGGAAATTCCGGAAATCAGCGCAAAAGCGATTGCCCTTGAACAGTCCGGGCAAACCGTGATTGCCATTGGCAGCGAGCGGCACATTTGCGGCTTGATTGCCGTCGCCGACCAACCTCGCGACCAAATCAAATCGATTTTGCAAGCCCTCAGACAAACGGGAATCAAACACTTGGTTATGTTGACCGGTGACAATCAGGTGACCGCCAATAACATCGCAGCCCAAATTGGCATCGATGAGGTGCATGCCGAATTGCTGCCCGCCGATAAAGTGGAAATCGTTGGTCAAATGGTCGATCAATACGGACAGGTGGCGATGATCGGCGATGGTGTCAACGATGCACCGGCGCTAGGCCGGGCCAATCTGGGCATTGCCATGGGCGTGTTGGGTTCGGATGCGGCGATAGAAATCGCGGATATTGCCTTGATGGGCGACGATCTGTCCAAACTTCCTTGGCTGATCGGACATTCCAAACGAACGCTGGCCATTATTCGGCAGAATATAACCTTTGCGCTGACGATCAAGGCGGCATTTGCCGTGCTCGCCTTTGCCGGTGTGGCGACCTTGTGGGAAGCCATCGCCGCCGACACGGGCGCTTCTTTATTGGTTGTGGCAAACGGATTGAGATTGCTAAAGACTAAATAGGATTGAGCTTGCCTACTTTGAAGCCCGAAATCAAATACTGTCTGTCAACCGTGTGTCCCATCGTTCTTCTCAGAAGAACGATGGGACAGCTCTGATCAACTAAATTCTGACCATGAGCCTTTTACTATTGTTTGGGTTCATGGTCCATCATATGTTGGTCACCTGCGCAACACCCATCATTTTCCATCATGTCGTTCATGTGTTGCATGTGCTGCATATGTTGATCCATCAGCTGCCTGCGCTCCTGGGGGTTATTCGTCTTGCGGATTTCGGCTAGTTCTTTTTCCAGCTTCTTAATTTGTTCCTGCATCTCTTTTTCGGACATTGGCTTTTGTTGCTTTTCAGCGGCAAACGCAATGGGGTTGCCAAATACTATCAAAGCAATTATGAATAGAGCCGATACTTTCATGGTGTTTCTCCTATCGATTTGATTAGAATATTAGATATTAAATCACTATGGGCATGGCTATTTCTGCCAAGGGCCGTAGAAAAAAAACAGCCTCTTATCGAACTTCATCTTTGGATTTTTTTCATATACCATGATTTCAACAACTGCACAATTAGGATAAATACAGATGTTCTTAATTTATCCCTTCACTGATTGATCACCCAACTTATGAGGGTAGTATCATTTTTTCCGTGTTTGGAGATAGTGAGAGTCAGCTAAGGTGCAATATCCACACTAAAATATTTTGGAAAGAACTATGACATTTAAATCACTGATTCCCCTGATTTCGGCTCAATGCTTATTGTCGGCCTGTAGCTTGATGGACCGCCATGCCAGGGATGTTGACCTGGACGTACAGCATACGGCATTGGCCAAGCACTTTGAAGAAGAAGCCAACGAATTGCAGGCCAGGATTGAGGAGCATCAAGAATTCCTTAACCAATTCGAGACCAAACGCTATTTGTACGGTAGACATGCTAACGACCTGAAAGCACACAACCAAGAGGTGATCGATCTTTATCAGCAAGCGATTACGGCTAATCGGGATATGGCCGACATGGTTCGCGGAAGGGGACATTAATTGTTCAAAATATTTTTTATCTGGTATGACCGTCGGGAATAAATTGCTAAGCGGTCAGTTTATGGATACTAACTGGAAAGACCGAACTGCCAGGTCACAGGTATTCCTGTAAGCGGCTATTCAGGAAAATTGAGACTTGATCATGGCCGACCATCTAGTGATCGTTGATACATCGGTCAACATCCAAAGGTTGTCGCAAGCTGCGGTTGAGCTATCGTAAAACATCTGTTTTACGACATGTATGCGACCTATGACCAAAATGCCGCTTTAACAACTTTGAAAGTATACGTAAAACACTGTCGTAAAATGATATTATACGGAAACATCAAATTTATGGTTTTCCGTCTATGTTAGTGGGCTATATGCGTGTTTCATCGGAATCGGACCGGCAAAGCACGGATTTGCAACGTGATGCGTTGCTGGCCGCCGGTGTCGATGTTCGCCATCTTTTTGAAGATCGAGCATCAGGGGCCAAGGATAATCGTTCCGGACTGACCAATGCATTGGACTTCGTCCGTCCTGGGGATGTGCTGGTCGTGTGGAAATTGGATAGGCTGGGCCGCTCTTTGTCCCACCTGCTTTCAATTGTCAACACGCTTAAAGAAAAACAGGTTGCATTCCGTTCACTCACTGAGGGCATGGATACCACTACGCCATCAGGCGAACTGTTGTTCCACGTCTTTGGCGCTCTTGCCCAATATGAACGGGCTTTAATCAAAGAGCGCGTTTTAGCGGGTCTGACTGCTGCCAGAAAACGCGGACGAATTGGCGGACGCCCACCCGCCATTATGGGTGAAAAATTAGAAGCGATTATCGCCGCATTGAATAGCGGTATGTCTAAATCGGCAGTCTGCCGTAACTTTGGTGTCAAGCGAACCACACTGATCGAAACGTTGGCTCGCATCGGCTGGCCTGCTTCAAATCCAAATCCATAACGGTGCGATGGACAATAGTAGCGATAAGGATCAGTGGGTACTAACACCCGCCGAACGCTCGCTGGTCATGGCCAAGAATCGAGCAAACCGGTTAGGGTTTGCAATTCTGCTAACGTTCTTCCGCGAACGCGGCAGGTTCCCGCGCGATGAATCCGAAATCGAAACCCAAGGCGTAGCCTTACTCAGTCAGCAACTGGAAGTGCCGATTCCAATAGATGGCGAAGCCATTCCTACTGGCCGCACTGCCGAGCGGCTACGCGCTGAAATTCGAGTCCGTTTCGGTTTCCGGGAAGTCACGGTTGCCGATGGGGAAATGCTGACAGCTTGGCTGCGTGATCATGTTGCCGGTGAAGTCGGCGGCGATATAGACCCGATGGTTGCACGATTGGAAGCACGTTGCAAAGAGCTCTCGATTGAACCGCCTACACCTGATCGAATGGATCGTATTGCACGTAGTGCGCTGCATGCGCATGAAGACCTGTTCCACAATGCAGTCTATGAACGTCTTTCGCCCGAACACCGCGAGAATTTGGATGCCTTGTTACGGTCTGAAAAATTCGGTAGCGAGAATAGTGAGCAAGATGATATTACCGGCAGCGCGTCAGCCCTCTTACTGACGCTGCGTAGCAATCCTGGCCGCCCCAGCCTTGCCAGTATGCAGGATGAACTGGCGAAATTAGCGCTCATCAGGAAAATCGGATTGCCAGCCGATTTATTTGATAAGGTTTCACCGCTTGATTTGGAGCGTTGCCGCAAGCGCGTTTCGGTCGAAGTGCCCCGCGACCTGCGTAGACATCCCGATGCCGCACGCATTACTTGGTTGGCCGCATTCGTTTACTTGCGTGCCCGCAGTTTGACCGATGATCTTGTGGACTTGCTGATCGAAACTATCCACCAGATCGGCGCACGCGCTGAGCGCAAAGTCGAACGGGAATTGTTGGAGGACCTTAAGCGTGTTTCCGGCAAACAAAACCTATTGTTCGAACTGGCTGACGCCACACTGGCCCAGCCAGATGGTGTCGTGCGTGACGTAGTATTTCCCGTGGTCGGAGAACAGACGTTGCGTGATTTGGTAAAAGAGTGGAAAGCAACCGGACCAACTTACCGAATCACACTCCGAACCGTGATCCGTAATTCGTACAAGGGACACTATCGCCGCATGGTGCCTACTTTGCTGGCCGCGCTGGAATTTCGGTGTAACAATGACCTTCACCGTCCGGTGATGGACGCGCTTGAATTGGTAAAACGTTTTGCGGACACCAAAGCTCATACCTTTCCGGTGGATGAAAATGTGCCGCTCGATGGCGTTGTGCGCGGATTATGGCGTGAAGCCGTGATGGATAAGGACGCAGCCGGACGGGATCGCATTAATCGCATCACTTATGAAATTGCGGCGCTGGAAGCGTTACGCGAACGACTGCGCTGTAAGGAAATTTGGGTAGTCGGCGCAAACCGTTACCGCAACCCCGATGAAGACCTACCCACAGATTTTAATGCGAACCGTGAAAACTACTATCAGGCGTTAAATCTGCCGCTCGACGCGGAGCAGTTCATCGCCAACTTGCAGGCCGAAATGCGCGAAGCATTAAACACCTTCGACACTGGCCTGAAAAAGAATCCGTACGTCCGGCTAAGCAACAAAAATAACGGCTGGATCATCTTAACACCGTTGGACGCACAGCCCGAACCGCCAAATCTGGCAACGCTCAAAGCTGAACTGAATGCCTTGTGGCCTATGACAAGTTTGCTTGATGTGGTTAAGGAAACCGATCTGCGGCTGGGTTTTACAGATGTATTGAAAACGCCAACCTCTTATGAAACGATGGATCGCTCGGTGTTGCAACCACGCTTATTATTATGTTTGCACGGTCTTGGCACCAATGCGGGTCTACAACGCATGGCCGGACTCGATTCCGGTACAACGGCAAGAGACTTGGCTTATGTACGTCGCCGTTACATTGGCGTTGACGCTATGCGGCGCGCAATTGCCATTGTCGCCGATGGTACGTTACATGCGCGTAATCCGGCTGTATGGGGTAGCGGCACCACCGCCTGTGCATCCGATTCCAAGCATTTCGGCGCATGGGATCAAAACCTGACTACACAATGGCATGTTCGCTATGGTGGACGCGGCATCATGATTTACTGGCATGTCGAACGCAATTCACTGTGCATCCATTCGCAACTTAAATCGCCGTCCTCTTCGGAAGTGGCATCAATGATCGAAGGCGTTATCCATCATTGCACCGAGATGGAAGTTGACCGTCAATATGTCGATTCTCATGGCCAAAGCACGGTTGCGTTTGCCTTCTGCCGATTATTGGGATTCCAGTTATTACCCAGACTGAAAGCCATTCACTCACAAAAACTAAGTCGGCCAGATGTCGGCATGGCAGATGCCTATCCAAATCTGCAAGAAATTGTAACGAAACCTATTGATTGGGATTGCGTGCGGCAGCAATACGATCAAATGGTTAAATACACGACGGCTCTACGCCTTCGTACAGCGGAAACCGAAGCCATCTTAAGGCGTTTTACTCGAAAGAACGTTCAGCATCCGACTTACAAAGCATTTGCAGAACTTGGTAAGGCGATTAAGACTATATTTCTTTGCCGCTATTTGCATGACGAATCTTTACGCCGGGAAATCCATGAAGGCCTGAATGTGGTTGAACAATGGAATGGTGCAACTGATTTTGTGTTTTTTGCTCGTCGCGGTGAAATGTCGAGCAATCGCAGGGAAGACCATGAGATTAGCATGCTAGCCTTACATCTCATTCAAAACTGCATGGTTTACATCAACACGTTAATGATCCAAAAGGTGTTAGCGCAGCCACACTGGCAGGGCAAGATGACAACACGAGACTACGCCGCGTTAACTCCCCTGATTTGGGAGCATATCAACCCCTATGGGCGATTTGACCTTGATATGAACACCCGGCTTGACTTACCGTAATGGAAATGGCGGCTGGTGACACGACTGCTTGTTTTACCCCTATTACGAGCGCCTGCTGTCCAGCCAGGACAAAGCGGCGGTTCAGGCCGAAGCGGAGCAAAAGATCGCCGAGATAGAACCACAGGCGTTATCCGCCAAGGATTATCTCCGCGATCCTTATATTCTCGATTTCCTGAACCTGCCCAGCCAGCGGCTTTTAGAATCCGATCTGGAACAGGGCCTGCTCGACAACCTGCAGGCCTTTTTGCTGGAACTCGGCAAAGGCTTTGCGTTCGTGGCCAGGCAACAGCGCATTCGGACCGAAGATCAGGACTTTTACATCGACTTGGTGTTTTATCACTTCAAACTGAAATGCTTTTTGCTGATCGATCTGAAGCTCGGCAAACTGACCCATCAGGACGTCGGCCAGATGGACAGCTATGTACGCATTTACGACCAGCAGCAACGGGCTGCCGATGATAATCCCACCATTGGCCTGATCCTGTGCAGTCAGAAAAGCGAAGCGGTCGTGAAATATTCGGTGCTGACCGACGGCGAACAGCTGTTTGCGGCCAAATACCTGCCTTACCTGCCGAGCGAAGAAGAGCTAAAACGTGAACTGGAACTGGAGAGAGTTAAAGTGCAAGCGCAATTGCTGAGTAAGACAGATGAAGCTGAGAATGATTGAGCATAGAGGGAAAATCCTGAAAATGGGTCTTTGGCCCTGAAGTGCGACAGGGTAGGGCCGTGCCTGGAATCGTACGGGAAGCGTGTACTGAGATAAAGATAAGGCGATGATTAAAAACCAGAGAGTGCGCGACTTCTGACTTTTTTTCTCACCTCACGATCTGACCCCAAACCCTCCATGGGACAGGGCGAGAAAGCACGACACCTGCAAAAACATAAACTATACTCAGCTACTAGAATTCCTACCCAACCGACCTTATGGCCAGAAGAAGAAGCAGCGCATTTGAAGATCTCATTGAAATCGCGGCGGCATTGCCCTGGTGGTTGTCGTTGAGCCTGGCGGCGGTTTCTTATGTCGTCATGCATTATTATGCCGGTATCCCCGTGCCTGTGATCACCGATACGAAGCAGCTCGGTTCGATGGTGACGGGCCAGATGATCAAAGCCCTCGCCACTTTCGGCCAATATCTTGTGCCGCTGGCCTTTGGAATCGGCGCGTTCGTTTCAATCATCAAGCGGAAGAAACGCGCGAATCTTTTTCAGTCGGTCACCAAGCAACCCGGCAAAAGCGCTCTCAACGGCATCACCTGGCGTGAATTCGAGATGCTGGTCGGCGAGTGGTTTCTCCGGCAAGGCTATACGGTCACCGAAACCGGCGGCGTCGCCGATGGAGGCGTGGATCTGATCCTGACAAAAGCGAGAGAGACCTACCTGGTGCAATGCAAGCACTGGAAGGCCTACAAAGTCGGCGTCAATATCGTGCGCGAACTTCTGGGCGTGATGGTCACACGGGGCGCGGCCGGCGGCTATCTCGTCACCTCAGGCGTCTTCACGGACGAAGCGCGGCGTTTCGCGGAGGCCAGTAATATTGCCTTAATCGATGGCGAAAAATTAGTTTACTTGCTGAGCGAAACCCGCGCGGCACAGACAACACCGCCGGCAGGCCACTCGACGACCGCTACACAGCCGCTGGCTTCACCCTCATGCCCCAAATGTGGATCCACGATGGTGATCCGCCATGCTACGAAAGGCACGCATGCCGGCAGCACCTTCTGGGGCTGTTCGCGCTTTCCCGGTTGTCGGGGTATTCTCTCGCGCTCTTAAAGTCCCATGGCTCTGCGGATGTCCTTAATCAAAAGGAAGAGGTGATACGGGTCTGTTGCAGAAGGGAAGAAATTAAAATGTTCGTAAAAACTTTTTGCCGCGTCGTCCTTGGCATGAACCAATAAGGCACGGATGCCGACAATATCCGCCGCCTGCGTGGTGCGCTGCATGGCGTCCCGTAAGAGGCCGGCGCCGACGCCTTTGCCTTGCCAGGCAAGACCCACCGCGAAACGGCCTAATAACATCGTCGGAACGGGCTGACGGGAAAGTCCTTTGGTCAACCGCTCGGGGGCATCTTCATAGACGACGCTGCCGGCGAGGAGCGTGTAGTAACCGATGATGACATTATCCGCCAGGCCAACGTAAGTCTGCGCCCCGTCCGCGCGTTGACTCATCAGTGCATAACGCTGCAAATACAGGTTGAGATGTTCTTGCCCGCAATCGAAAGCCTCAACGTCATGGGTGCGTTGCAGCTTTTCGATGCGCGGATTAGTTTTCCGCGGCAGGGGCATCGAAGAAACCGGGCTCCCTCATCAAGCGTTCAAGTCGCGGCAGGGCTCGCGGCGAGGCGTCGAGCGCCGCCTGAAAAGCTTCCCATTGTTCGGCATTCAGCACAAAATGCCGTCGATCCGCCAAAACTTCATTGGCCGCGCTGATCGCATTTTCCAGAATGAACTCGCTGACCGTTTTATGCTTGAGCAAAGCGGCCGCTTGCAGAGCTTCTTTGGCTTTCGGGTCGATCCGGAGATCAATCCGGTCGCTGCGTTTGGTTGTTTTCATATCGGTTACCTCCTGTTTGCCAATCTAGCACAAACGTACACACATTACCAGTACATAATCAGAATCTCACCCCCGATTTTTAGGACACTCTGCGCTCTCTCAAAAACAAGGATTTTTCGGACAAAGAATACTTTATTACAACCCTGGTATGATATACAGCAACCATATAATCACTTGTTATGTGGGAGGCATCAGCGTTCTATAAAAGCCATTCAATGTCAGGTATGCAGCCATGATTATGACAATCTTTGAAATCTTCTACGATTGGGCAAAGCGAACTTCCGATAAGGATGAAGAACGAAAGCAACGGGTTGCACAAATACTTTTGGATATTGGCGCCCAGCTTTCGGAAGCTGCGCGGCTGCTTGCAGAACTCGAATTGTACGATGCGACGGAAGCGAGGCGATCAATACAGGAATATGCAAAGCAATTACCTGGTCTGTTGTCAGATGAGTTGTCCGATGAAGAACTTCGAGCTCTTATCGAATCGTTGAACGCTGTAAACATCCCGCCTAGCACCAGGACAGCGTCGAGCGTCGTAGACCCGGATTATTCCCAGTATATATTAGAGATGGATCAATCTTTGTTTCAAGAGTCATCATGGAAAGACTTTGGATTTCGGACAGCATACGCAATGCAACTCAAGGAGGCCGCTGGAGTTTGTAAAGCGATAGGACGGCTACTGATGGCAAGATAGATGTTCACCACCGCATATTAAACCATTTCAAATAGATGAACCGGTGCTGCGCAAACCACATAACATCCGGCTGGAGCGGTCGGCGTTAACCCTATGATGACGACAATCGAAGAGGCCGTCGCTACGTCTATTGTGTGCTGCATGTTAAAGGCGCGTGATGCGTTAACCAATAGGAAGGACATTTTAGGGCCAGACACAGAAAATGGAAAAAATTGTACGTTAAGGCTCAATGTGTCAGGTTGAAGCAGGCTATGGCCGTCAGGAAATACCTAAATCGACCCCAACTTGACGCTCTTTGCTTAGTCGGCTTGACGCCAAGTTGAGGTATACTTCATTCTGACACGCTTGACTGGTGATAAAGAAAAAGGGTAATGGCTTAGCGTACGATTTTTTCCGTTTCGTGAGCAGACCCCTATTAGGACAGGATAGGCTTTTACGCCGCTATCTGGTACGGGATCGCCCCCGCCTTGTCCTTGCATTGTATTCATGTTGTCTTGCAGCCGTTCCGCGCTCGTCCGCTCGCGCTCCCTCGTTCCTCGCTTGTCACTCAGGAAAGAGGTGTTCAGCAACTTCTATTGCTTCATCCAGGGTGTCAAAAACCCCGTAATTTGTCGGGCGATCCCACGCCCCGCCATCGAGGCGGCGCACGTTATACCTCGTTTCAGTTGAGGAACATTCGTCGGAAAGGATGAAAGGAATACGCCACCAGGTAAGCATTTCTTTTTGGCTGCGTTCTTCGTTCGGAGTACAAAAGAAATCGAGCGGCAAATCTGGGTTAATCGAGATTTTAGTTTTTATCATGTGAATCGTTATTGTCGTGTTAACTGTAGCGGAAATGCTGTAGGCCGCGCCGTTCGCGGCTAGCCGATCTTTTCGTAATATACCAAGGGGCCGTTATGATGCTTTGTTTTTGCGCTGGAATCGTTCCAGGCGTTCCCGCCATCCGAAGAAGATACCGCCATCGTTCTCGTGGATGGATTCGTCTCCTATCAGTTTTAAGGCGCTTTCGCCTGTTTCGACGTTAGGATAAATTGCGACGAATTAACGACAGGGTTATCCACAGATTTGGTGGATAGATTTGCCGAACGCTTTTCTTTTCCTGTTCATTATGGGGTTAATTAACCCCAACCTGGGGCTGGCACGCGACAATATGTCACATTATTAACATAAGAGTACTCTGATATGCTATTAAACATTGCTTATGCTCATAGCAATACTTCCTTTCTCAAATCCGGCTTCGCGCCGGATTTTTTTTGTTTGGAGTTTTTTATGCCCGCATTTACAAGACCAAATTTGCGTCCTGCTGCCCCCTGCTTATGGCAGCAGGACGCCTCAATGTAAATGTTCCGAAGAGTAATAGCTGTCTCATAAATCACTGGGACATTCCAGCAGGTCGTTGGTCGTCGTCCCGTCAATCTGTAAGCCGTTGCGGCCATTCAACGAAGTGACGTTCAGCGTGCTTGCGCTTGTATCGGCGCCGAACACCACA